>Ga0307998_1000121_pt1 | contig 44793 bp, 46 predicted proteins | sample Davwhametageno37_FD_203147 | JGI IMG/M metagenome (GOLD analysis project Ga0307998, IMG submission 203147) | Marine microbial communities from Davis Island wharf, Antarctic Ocean - #37 | ecosystem: Environmental > Aquatic > Marine > Unclassified | place: Antarctic Ocean: Davis Island wharf... | reverse complement strand
GGCCCCGCTTAGTAAAATTGTAGACATGAGCAACGTTGCTATCATCACTGGCGCAGGATCCGGCTTCGGCCTTGGCCTGGCTAAAAAGCTGTTGAGCGAAGACTGGATTGTCTACGGTGCAGACATTTCCCCCGGCGGTCTGGCTCTGCTGAAGTCAATTGGAGCGCTCCCTCTAAAAGTGAATGTCACAAGTGACAGTCAGGTTGCCGCCGGAGTTAAGAAGGTAATCAAGGAACAGGGTCGTATCGACGTCTTGGTTGCGAATGCCGGTTACGGCACTTTTTCGTCTATCGAAGAAACCACCAGCGAGCAGGTCCGAGCGATTTTCGATGTAAATGTGTTTGGGGTTGAGCGCTTTGTGAAAGCAGTGCTGCCGCAAATGCGGAAGCAGGGTTCTGGCCGAATTATCGCAACAACTTCCGTTGTTGCTCACGTTTCTCTTGTTGGACTTGGTTGGTATTCCGGAACCAAGCACGCAGTCAGAGCCATGACCAATGCTCTGCGTCAAGAGGTGCGTCACCTAGGGATTCGAGTATCAACGGTCGAACCAGGAACCTCTAAAACCGGTTTCGGCGCTCTGGCATTCGAAACATTAGACAAGTCAAGATCGATAAGCGACTACGACGGGGTAATGCGAGGGCTAAACAAGTGGCTCGGTGGTCTCTATCGAGTTTCGCCCGGACCAAAGACGGTTATAAATAAACTTCATCGCGCTGCAACAGCCAAGAGGCCACGGGCCCACTACCCCGGGAGCTGGGACGTAGTTGCACTAAAGCTTGCCTTTTACCTATTGCCCAGAAAAACCTTGGATGCTCTGGTGCTATGGCTCGCCAAACACTGAATCAAGTCGGATCAAAGGTCGTCATTGGCGCCTTTTTGGTTTCCGGCGCCTTTCACTTGATTGCACCGTCCCAGTTCATGCCGCTGCTACCGGATTGGACGCCATACCCCTTGGTGTTGGTGTATTTATCCGGCATCGCTGAGCTATTGGCCGCTGTCGGCCTGATTGCAAAATTGCGTTGGGCACCAATTTTCACAGGCCTCGTGCTTCTGGCAGTGTGGCCGGCGAACTGGTGGGTAGCGATCGAAGCTACCAACGATGCCGAAATAGCGACTGCAGTGATTGCCTGGTTGCGATTACCTCTTCAATTGCCACTGATTTACTGGGCGCTAAAGTCCCCTGTGAAAAAAAGATAGCCCTCTAAAAACCGGGCTTTTATGCAAATAACAAGCATTCGGAGCGAGCGACGGGAATCGAACCCGCACCACCAGCTTGGGAAGCTGGAGTTCTACCATTGAACTACGCTCGCGAGACTTTAGAGTCTAGCTCTTGGCCTGAGTCGGAAATTGCCGGCTAGACGGCTTCGCTTTCCAGTTCTACCTAGCGGCTCTAGTTCGGCAAACGGACCGGCACTTTTGGCCGCTAGCAACACCAGAAGCACCCAACCAGCCTCGATTAGCAGCCTAGATTCTGAAATCGACTGGGCAGCAATAACCAAGAAAATAAACAACGGGAAGAGATAAAGCGGGTTCGTGTGACGAACGGCCACCGTCCAAAGCCTCACGAACGTAACAGCCAAAAGCCAAACCAAAAGACAAAGGCCCACGACTCCCAGCTGCATGAATATGTCCAAATAAGCATTGTGGGCCTGATACATAGGGACCCCGTTCATGACAATTAGGCCCTCGTAAGGTGCCACTCCAGGAACCCAGTAACCGATCCAGCCCCAACCAAAACCTGGTTTCTGCCAGATCAAGGTCAAAACCTCGGACCAGATTAGGAACCTGCCGGAAGCATCTGGACTCTTACCCAAGAGGTCAAAGACTGCCGAAAGGTTAATCACTATCGAAGCCACCGCCAATCCTGCGATGGCACCGGCGCTCCAGTAGATCTGGTGTCTAATCTGCCGAGATCTTCCTTCAGCGAGAATTGCGATGATTGCCGCAAACCCAATGATTACAACTGCGAGTGTCATGCTCGCACTTTGAGACAAGACCGCGAGCAAAACAGCTAGACCAAGAGAAATTACCGGGATCAGCCTTTTTCGGCTGGTCACAATCGCTTCCACTAGAAACAGCAACGCACCTAACACCGCGGTGAAGGCAAGTAGGTTTGCGTTTCCAACAATGCCCTGTATCCGGCCCCCGTCAAACAGGTTTCCTTGGCTCCAGTAGTAGGCAGCGTATGGCACAGTGTCGCCCTCAAAGTTAGGAAATAGGGGGATTACCGGCCCTGTGATGCCGGCAAATAGCTCAAAAACTAGAGAAGTTCCGAGAATGAAGCGAATTAGGTTTGAAAGAATATTTAGTAGCTGCCGCCAACTAAATTGACTGGCTAAAAACAGGGCAAATAACGTTGCGCTTATCTGCAAGCCGGTCATCATAAAACTTGCACCAAGATACGAGGACCAGGTCAGGCTCAACATCATCCACCCGAGTAGTAACACCAAGGCAGTCGGCATTATCCGAATCAATTCCACCGGCTTAGATACTGAGAGCGCATAGATGCTGGCCAGAGTGACCATTACTACCACGACAGACCAGCCACCCCAACCAATCGAATAACGAACGGCGTCACCGGCTAGGGCTAAAAATAAGCCCGGGTAGGCCAGCCACACCCCAGCTCGGTACTTTTGAGAGTGGGAGCCGACGGGGATTCTGATCGGCTGAGTTATTGGAATCGAATTGGTAATTTAATGCTCACTTGGTGGCGGTTTTTTGTATCAGAGTGTCAAGAATACCGCCCTAAACTACAAAGCATGAAACTACCTGAGCCAATTATTGTCGACCCGCAGTCCGTGCCGAGCCTGAGCTGGGGAATCATTGGACCGGGCCGGATCGCCGAGACGTTTGTAGCGGCCACTCAAAAGCACACTTCGCAGCGGTTTATTGGGGTCGCCTCAAGAACTTCGGGCCGAGCCCAGGAGTTCGCAACCAAATTCAATATCCCGAAGACCTTCGCAAACTACCAGGACCTTGTGGCTGATAAAGAGATCGATGCCGTTTACATATCAAGCCATATGTCCGATCACTTCGAGCACGCAATGCTCGCGATCAAAGCCGGAAAAAGCATTCTGGTTGAAAAGCCGATTACATACTTGCCTGAGGAGGCAGAGCAAATTTTCGCCGCAGCAAGACAGGCCAAGGTGCTCGCAATGGAGGCCATGTGGACAAGGTATCTACCCCAGTCCACTATCTTGAGGCAGCTTCTAGCATCCGGCGACCTTGGAAAGCCGGAACTGCTAACAGCCAGCTTTTGCGCGGACAACCGGGCTGTTGAAAGACTCTGGAAACCAGGTGGCGGCGGAATAGTGTTCGACATGGGTATCTACCCGATCGCCCTTGCTCAGGAAATGCTTGGGGAGCCAAGCTCCATCGTCGCTACCGGCAGAGTTAGGCCCGACGGCATGGATGAGGAGAGTTACAGCCTTTTGAATTACGAATCTGGTGCCAGGGCGTCACTGACCATGTCAGGCGTTGCGACCCTCCCTATGCTTGCAAGCTGCTCCTTTGAAAACGCAGTGATTTCTTTGGGTGAACCGTTCTTCGTGCCATCAAGCATCAGCCTAAAAACCAAGGACTTTTATCCAGAACAGACCAACTGGGTCGATGAGTCTGGAATTGCCGGCCATGAGGGACTCAGCTATCAGGCAACCTGGTTTGCTAAGTACCTGTCCGAAGGCAAATTCGAATCCGATGTCCATACCCACGCTCAGACAGTAGACAACATCAGAACGGCCTTTGAGATAACCAAGCAGATCGGCGCGAAGCCCTTCTAGCCGCTAATCCCAACAATCATTGGGTCATGGAAGGTTCCGCCGAAAGCTCGCTCTGAGGCTCCAGTGCGATCAAGGTAAGGGGTAATTCCGCCAAGGTGGAATGGCCAAGCGGCACCCATGATCATGCCTAAGTCGATGTCCTGAGCCGACTGGACAACGCCCTCATCGAGCATCAGCTTCACTTCTTTGGCAAGACCTAGGTTTACGGATTCAAAGATTTCTTCGCTAGTGCGACCCTTACCTGCGCCATTGCCAACGATTTCCATTGCTTTTTTGTCGTAGCCCTTGATGTTTCCCTTTGCATCCCGGTCAAGTAGCTTGCCGTATTCGGCCAGCTTGTGAAGGTTCGCACTCGCGTAAAACCTGTCGCTGCTAAAAGCATGCATCGAATCGAGCACGTGGGCCCCAACCTTTAGGCCCACTAGTTCTAGCAAGTCGAAAGGATTCATTGGGAGACCAAGTGGCGCAATTGCTTCTGAGACCTGCTCGAAAGAGGCGCCCTCATCAACAGCCCGCATTGCTTCTCCGAGCAAATACCCAAGCAGCCTGTTCACGACAAACCCTGCCGAGTCAGAGGTGATTACGGCAGTCTTTCTTAGGTTTTTAGCAACATTCATGGCAGTTGCAACCGCTTGGTCCGAAGATTTAGGTGCTCTGACTACCTCAACCAGCGGCATTACTGCGACCGGGTTGAAGAAATGAAAACCAACTACCCGCTCTGGGTGGACCAGCTTGGAACCGATTTCAGCGACCGATAGTGAGGAGGTGTTGGTTGCCAAAATGCAGTTTTCGCTGACGTGTTTTTCCAGCTCTGCAAACACTTCTTGCTTAATCTTGAGCTCCTCAAACACCGCCTCGATAACCCAGTCGCAATCGCTAAAGGCCGCGTAATCCAAAGATCCAGAAAGATTGCCGGCGTAGCGATTTCGATCATCGCCCGAAAGCCTGCCTTTTTCGACCAACTTGTCTAGCTCTCCGATTATGTAGGACAGGCCTTTGTCGATTCGCTCCTGAGAGACATCGGTTATTACCACCGGTATTTCAAGTCTCCGCAAAAACAAAAGTGCGAACTGCGAAGCCATTAGACCGGCGCCAAGAACGCCAACCTTTGTTACCGGAACTGCCAAAGTCTTATCCGGAGCTCCCGAGGGCTTCTTCGCGTGCTTTTGAACCAGGTTAAAAGCGTAGATCGACGCGTGGAATTGGTCGGAGGCACTCAGGTCTTCAATGGCCTGGTCTTCCCTAGTGAAAGCATCTTTCTTGGTCCCAGATTTTGCCGCATCAATCAAATCAAGCGCCACGTATGGCGACAGCGGAACGGAACCGAGTTTTTGCCGAACGGTTTTTCTAGCGATTGCAACAGCCGGCGACCAAATGGTCGCCTTTTCAACCTTGCCCGGCTCGTTCTTGCGCTTTACCTTCTTGCCGCCCAACACATCGTCGGCCCAATCCAGTGACTGCTCCAAAAACCTCGGTGAATCAAACATCACATCGGCAATGCCAAGCTCCAGGGCTTCGGCAGGCTTCAGCATCCGGTTTTGCTTTAAAGGATTTTCAATTATTACCTTCAGTGCATTTCTGATCCCAATTAGGTTAGGCAGCAAATATGCGCCTCCCCAACCCGGAATCAACCCGAGGAAAACCTCGGGTAGTGCAATTGCCGGCGCAGCTTGATTCACGGTTCGATAATGCGCATTCAGGGCAACCTCGAGCCCGCCGCCAAGAGCAAGACCGTTGATGAACACGAAGCTCGGGACTCCTAAATCAGACAACTTATCCAGCGCCCAGTGACCCATTTCGCCTATTAGGCGCCCGGAGTGGCGGTCTTTTAGGCCTTGGACCTTGGTTAGATCAACCCCGGCAGCTAAGTAGTAGGGCTTTCCGGTGACTGCAACTGCATGAATCTCTTTGTTTGCGGCACGTTTTTTGAGTTCGTCAAGTTTTCCAGCGAACTCCAACAGCGTGTGTGGCCCGAGTGTATTCGGCCGGGTGTGGTCCTTGCCGTTATCCAGGGTTATGAGCGCAATCACACGACCTGAACGCAAAGTTACGTCAGAGACAAACGAATGGCTGATGATTTCATCGGTGTCCGTAAGTAGCGGTGCGAAGTCCTGCATCTTTCTAGCCCTTCCAATTACTGTTTTCCCAAACCACGCTGCCGCCCATACCGAGGCCGATGCACATGGTGGTGAGGCCGAAGCGAACTTCTGGGTGCTCTTCAAACTGCTTAGCAAGTTGATTCATTAGCCGCACGCCGCTTGAGGCAAGCGGGTGGCCAAACGCGATTGCTCCGCCATATTTATTTACTCGTGCGTCGTCGTCTGCAATCCCGAAGTGGTCTAAAAATGACAGCACTTGGACCGCAAAGGCCTCGTTGATTTCAAACAGACCGATGTCTTCGATTTTTAGCCCGGCTTTTTCAAGAGCTTTTTCGGTGGCTGGAATTGGGCCGATGCCCATGATCTCTGGCGCTACACCCGCAAAGCCAAAGGAAACGAGCTTCATTTTTGGCTTTAGGCCGTGTTTAGCCAAAGCTCTCTCACCAGCCAAAAGCGCAACTGTCGCGCCATCGGTCAATGGAGAAGCGTTGCCGGCGGTTACTTTTCCGTGAGCACGGAACGGGGTTTTAAGCCCCTGCATGCCCTCGATTGTTGACTCAGGTCTCATGAGCTCATCTTGTGAGACTAGGGACCAGCCGGCATCGCTGCCAGCCGAGACCGATATCAAATCCGGCTGAATTTTATTGTCCTCATAGGCCCTGGCCGCCTTCTGCTGAGATGAGACCGCGAACGCGTCTGCTCTGTCTTTTGTCAGTGCTGGAAAGCGATCATGAATTTTCTCGGCTGTGCAACCCATGTTCAGGGCGTCTGGACTGACTAGCTTTTCAGACAAAAACCTAGGGTTTGGGTCTGCATCGAAGCCCATTGGGTGTCGACCCATGTGCTCAACACCGCCGGCCAAAACAAGATCATATGCGCCGATTCCGATTGAGCTACCTGTCGTTGTGACAGCGGTCATCGCTCCGGCACACATCCGATCGATGGCAAAACCAGGAACACTTTCTGGAAGACCGGCCAATATGCTGGCGGTTCGGCCAATAGTTAAGCCCTGATCGCCCTGCTGGGTGGTGGCTGCAATTGCCACGTCGTCGATTGCTGCCCGGTCTAGGTCAGGGTGTCGCTCCAAGAGGCCAATCATCGCCTTCACGATTAGGTCATCGGCTCGGGTGTTCCAGTAAACCCCCTTCTCGCCAGCTTTTCCGAATGGGGTTCTGACTCCGTCTACAAAGTAGACATCTTGAGGTTTCATTATTTCCTAACTAATTGCGAGCGAGTTGCTTGTCGTTCCTTCTCATCCGCCGCCAAAGTAGTGCGGACCAGACCCGGTGTCAGCAAGAATGCGTCAACCAAGCTTTCTGCGTGAGGCCTTAGTCTCGGCAACAGTCTGGTATCGATATATTCAGTTATTGCCTCGGCCCTCGAGGAAGACAGTCGGCCGTTGATCAAGTACCAGGACAAGTTTTCTTCTAAGACGCTGAAACCATAGAGGTCTCTTAGCCAGGTCAGAATTTGCTTGGAATCTTTGTCCTCAATTGTCTTTAGGGCCGAAGTAAACGCCTCCCACAGGATTAGTTCACCATGTGCTTTTGCCGCAAGAATCAAGTCATTCTGATAGCGGTTAAATAGCTCGGCTTGCTTTTGGGCATTTTTGGGACCCGAGTGCTTCAGGTTGTTTGCAAGCTTCGCAATCATGGTGTGGACCCGGTCGGTTAGAAGTTGGTGCTGGTGATCTTCTTCCTTGACGTAGCCAACTGAACGAGCAGTGGAGCCAAAGTCAACCATTTTCTGAGCGAGACCCCTTAGGCCACCGCGATTAATTGTCGCTTCACCCACTTGACCGGCAACATAGCTTGCAAGGGTCCCGAAATCAGGTGACTTAAAGGCCTTTGCGTAGTCGCCCAAGAGGCGTTTGGCAACAAGCTGAAGCATCACGTTATTGTCGCCTTCAAAAGTGACATAAACATCGAGGTCTGCTCGAAGTCCCGTCAATCGGTGTTCGGCCATAAAGCCCTGACCACCGCATGCCTCTCGGCACTCTTGAACGGTTTCTAACGCATACCAAGAACTAAGCGCCTTGGAGGCTGCGGCCACGGTTTCAAGATCCTGTCTTGACTCATCTGTGTCGTTTTCACCGGTAAAGACAGCGTGGAACTGATCAAGAAGTTCCTGGTGGGTGAAGACTTGGGCATAGGTTCTAGCCAAGAGTGGCAAGAGCCTGCGCTGGTGGCGTCCGTAATCCATTATGGTCTTCTCCTCGCCACCTGGGCCCGGAAACTGTTTGCGCTCAAGCGAGTATCTGATGGCAATGTCTAAGGCAAGCTTCTGGGCGTTCACGACACCGCCGGTGAGAGACACCCTTCCTTGAACCAAGGCGCCAAGCTGAGTGAAGAATCGTCTTCCCGACGACTCAATGACCGAGGAGTAAACACCGTCTTCGCTTACGTCTGCGTATCGGTTTAGAAGGTTTGTCCGAGGAACTCTGACGCTATCGAAATACAATCTCCCGTTGTCAATTCCATTTAGACCGCCCTTTAGGCCGTCATCTTCACTGCCAACCCCCGGCAAGAGCTTGCCGCGCTTACGAATTGGAACGTAGAAGGCATGGACACCGTGCTTTTCACCGCCAGTGTAGAGCTGTGCAAAGACCACCGCAGCGTGTCCGTGGAGTGCTGCATTTCCCAAGTAGTCCTTGTAGCTGTGTCGATCCGGAGTGTGGATAACAAACTCTTTGGTGTCAGCGTCATAAGTGGCGGTTGTCCCAATCGACGCCACGTCAGAGCCATGTCCAGTCTCGGTCATCGCGAAGGCCCCGGGAATCTCGGTACTAACTGCACTGCCTAAAAAGGTCTTGTGATGGTATTCAGTCCCTAGATACAAAATCGCAGAACTGAACAATCCGTACTGGACGCCGTATTTAATCTGCAGCGAAGGATCCGCAAAAACCAGCTCTTCGAAACTGGAAAGCGACGCTCCAGGATTCATGGTTCCGCCGAACTCTGACTGGAAACCGTGCTGCGTTGCTCCGGCATCAACCAAGACTCGAAGCTGCTTGAGAACTGTCTCTCGATGCTCAGCCATTGGCTGGCCCTCTTGTTTGAAAAGCTTGTGTTCCTCTATCACCGAGCGGGTGTGGCGACGAACGTCCGCCCACCTGCCAAGGATTCTTTCCCCGGTTGCCTCGACGTCTAGTTGAATGTCTTCATTGATATTCATTTCTCACCTCAACCACTAGTAAAGGACAGAAACGCACTCTCGCCAAGGGGTGTTTAGAAACTTTGTGACTGCGTACAATCCGCGTCAATTGGCGGATTACTTCCTTAGAGCTTTCCTACAAAAACAGCATGGCCTTTTGTTTTATAACTAACAAAAACTAGTTGCCCTCGAACTTGGCGGGCTGCTTGGTCATGAAAGCCTCCATGCCTCTTGTAACGTCTTTTGTCTGCATCAAGGAGGCCAGTCGCTGAAACACCTGCTTTTTTTCTTGCTCCGAATCGATTGCTCTTGCCGAGGCAAGTGTGGCCTGCACAGCAAGCGGTGCCTGGCTGGAAACTCGTTTGGCGATTTCCAGAGCTTTATTAAACTCTTCGCCGGGTTCGCAAACTTGAGTTACTAAGTTCATGGCTAGCGCCTGCTGGGCATCAAAGCTGTCTCCGGTTAGTAAATAACGCATGGCATTTGCGTGTCCCGCGACTGCCGGAAACCTTATGGTTCCTCCGCCAAAAGGCATGATGCCCCGACTAACTTCTAGCTGAGCAAATCTTGAGTCGGTTGCCGCGACTACAACATCGCTTGCCAAAGCTAATTCCACTCCCAGGGTGAAGCAAGTCCCCCTAGTTGCCATAACCACTGGCTTTGAAACCTGTTTGGTTGTGATTCCCCAGGGGTCCAACCCGCCCTCCGGGACCATGTGAAGCTTGCCTGCGGCAAGCTTTGGCCCAACATCTTGCAAATCGAGACCAGCGGTGAAGTGGTCGCCGTGGGCGAAGACCAAACCAACCCTTAGATTGTGGTCGGTATCAAGCTTGCCGTAGGCAAGTGACAGTTCGCGAAGCATCTGCTCGTCCGCAGCGTTTAGCTTCTCGGGGCGATTCAGGCCAATAAGTAAAATGTGCCCTTGGGTTTCTAGAGTAATTCTGGTCATCGTCGACATGGCTCAAAGATTAGACGCTGTTAGTCCAGTTGCGCCAATATCTGGTTCAAATACTGCAAAGGGATTTGGTGTTTGTCCGCCCTGAGTCCAGCCGTTTACATGCGTCGGACACGATAACTAGCGGCGTTTTCCGTTTGGCAAAGTGAGGATTATCGAGCCGATAATTAGGCCCATTAGTGGAACTATGCCCAGGGCCCAGCTAATGCTTATGCCGAAGATGGCCGCGAACCCGGTGAAGGCATTAAAGACCATTGCTATCCAAGGCTTTAGCCTTTTGCGCCTCGATAAAACGGCCAGAAGTATGTTGATTACCGCCACGCCTCCCAATAGAACAAGGATGGTTGCAACTAGTGCCGCTAGATCTTCCATAGCTAATTATCTCAAGTGATTGCGACTAGAGGTTCGCGGATTTTTTCGCCTTCCGGCTAGACATCCAGAGCCAAAAAAACAAAATTAGGAGCCCCAATAAAGAGGAGCTCAGTCCAAAGGTAGCTAGCCCGAGCGCCCAGAACTCCTCGACCAGAAAGCCTTTGTCATCGACGTAATTTGGAGAGAGGTTGTAATAAAGAATCAGCAGAACAGACATCGACGTGGTCACACCGAGTGCCCTGAATAAAATCTTCTGTCCTGTATTCATGATCGGAAGCCTAGCTGCGACAAAGTAAGCAACTAATTCAGAACTCGCATAACATTCAAGGATGCTTAGCTATGAAAATTGGAAACAACTAACCCAGTCCAGACGATCCACCAGAGACTTCCTGGACTCACCCATCGAACCAGGTGTTCTAACCGAAATTCTCTCCGACGGCCTCACTGCACCCAGCTGGTCGAACACGAGGCCCTTTGTAGTGGCGGTTGCCGAAGGTGAGCAGCGCGATCGAATAAGTAAACGTCTGATCGCTAGGTTGCGGGAATCGACTGAGCTTCCAAACCTAGGAGCCAAGCCGGACTTTACACACGAGATTCCCTATCCAAAGGGACTTGCTGAGCGAAGCCAAGCCGTTGGAAAAGGCATCTACGACACCCTAGGCATTGACAGAAAAGACACGGCCGCAAGATTTAGCTTCTTAGAACGAAACTACGAGTTCTTTGGCGCACCAACAGCACTGTTCTTTTTCACACACCGCGGCCTAGACCAGTTCGGAACGCTCGATCTTGGACTGTTTATGGAGAACGTGATGCTGGCGGCCAACGCAAAAGGGTTAGGGACTTGTGCCCAGGGCTACCTGGGTGGACACCCTGACATTATTCGCTCTGAATTTGAAGTTAGTGATGACTACGCGTTAGTTTGCGGGATGTCGATCGGATACCCATCCGAACACCCCATCAATGGCTGGCACGCGGAAAGACTCCCGATAACCGACTTGCTTCTCAGCCCCAAAAACCACTGACCGCATTTATACGCCCAGTGTGAACATTGGCTAAACGCTGGAATGTAAGTCGTGGCTGTCGGTTGCAATGAATATACGTCCCGAGACTTTCGTTCCGTATTCCATTCAGATCGAAACATTGAGGAAATCATGACAGACAAGAACATAGTTGAAGTAGCAGTCGAAGCGGGAACTTTCACCACTCTTGCAGCAGCACTGGGCGCAGCTGACCTAGTAGCAACCCTGCAGAGCGAAGGACCGTTCACAGTCTTCGCACCAACAGACGATGCCTTTGCGGCCCTTCCAGAGGGTCTAGTAGCAGCACTATTGCTACCAGAAAACGTAGACGCCCTAAAGTCAATCCTGACCTACCACGTAGTGTCCGGTCAGGTTCATGCCGCAGACGTCACCACCGGTGATGTTCCAACAGTCGAGGGCTCAACAATGGCCGTTGACACATCTGACGGCGTAGTTATCAACGGCACCGCCAAGGTAACTGCAACCGACATCGCAGCTTCAAACGGTGTTATCCACGTAATCGACGCAGTACTAGTTCCAGCAGGCGTCGACGCAGCAGCATTGCTTGCGTAATTCGTAACTAAGTTACAACGGAAGAACCAGGGAGAGATCCCTGGTTCTTCTATTTAACCGGGCTTGCGAGACAAGAAACCCCCGCCAGACAGATTCGCCTTTCTGTCCTCCTTACCACAGCCCTTCCCCTGGAATTTACTGAGACTGCATTGCCAGTCTTCTCCTAGAAATAACTCAGTCAATTGCCACCGCGCTACCACGGAACTCAAATTTTCGATTGTTAACCTTTGAGAGCGTTTCGGGACTTTCGAAGCGCTTTGACCCAACACCCGAGAAAAATCGAGGCACGATGAGAAAAAACAGACTTACCGCCCTAGCTGGAATCGCAGTCGCGGCCCTAGTGCTCACTGGATGCGCACCCGCAGATGAGGTTGCAGAGCCAACGGAGACCACCGAAGAAGCTCAGGTCGATGAGGCCATGACCGAAGAAACGCTGGGAAACATTGTTGAAGTGGCAGTTGGTGCCGGAACCTTTACAACCCTGGCCGCCGCACTTGGCGCAGCTGACTTGGTAACCACACTCGAAGGTGAAGGTCCGTTCACTGTCTTTGCACCAACTGATGAGGCCTTTGCGGCTCTACCGGCTGGACTTCTAGACGCACTGCTTCTTCCTGAGAACGTAGCTGTCCTTCAGTCAATCCTGACATACCACGTTGTGGCCGGCGAGGTCTATGCCGCTGATGTTATGACCGGCGACGTGACAACAGTCGAAGGCTCGACCTTCGCGGTTGACACATCCAATGGCGTTGTAATCAACGGCACCGCGAATGTTACGGCTACCGACATAATGGCCTCTAATGGAGTTATCCATGTCATCGACGCAGTCATCCTCCCACCAGGAGTTGACGTAGAAGCGCTGCTTGGCTAAGAACCGAAAACGAACTGAACTTCAGCCAGGGAGAGATCCCTGGCTGAAGTGTTTAACGAGTATTTTCTGACGACGAGGGCTAGCCCTTGTCCTTTTTGGGCTGAACGGACCACAGCCAAGCACCAACTCCCAGCACGGTGAGAGTTACTCCGGCAAGAGCGACCAGATAGGTGTTATCCGCATAGGAGTCGTAGGTAGAAACGATTCCAAAGAACAGAGCGGCGTAGGCCAGCAGTATCCACTTATTACTCATGCGAAAAAGTCTAGCTGCCTGATTCTTGACTAGCGCTTTCCATTCGGAAACACCAGAGCTACGCGGTTGGAATCAACTCAGCCGCGCCGAACGAAACGCTAAAAGTCACGCACCATAACGAGATCGAAGAGACATCTGAAAGATTCAGGTCGAGGGGAATCTCGTAATTCTGATTCCCCTGGTTCCCTTTCATCGCCCCCAGGCTGGTGTACTTTCCATCATCAAACACCCGCCAACCCTCTTGGCCATCGAAGACGGGTGCATCAGTTAGCCAAACTTCGACCCTTGGCCCGTCACTGGTGTCTAGATTTTCAAGCCTAAGCACTCTGCTGCCATCTTCCAGCTGCAGAATCGTTACTTCCCCCGAGGTTTGATGCTCGTGAGACACCAAAACACCTTGCGAGAGAACGAGAGGATACTGAATCACCTCCGAAGGATCTTTGGTCTCCCGAGGCAGAGCGGTCGAGTTATCTGATGGGACTGCAGTGACCGTGGGGGCAGCTTCTTGAACTTCCGTGTCGATAAAGAGCTTCCATGGCTGAAAAAAATATGCGGCCACAGTTAGAAGCACAACTGCTAAAAGTGCAACGGGGACCAAGGCCTTGCCCTTTAAGAAATTCATACGTAATTGTAAACAGGTGCAGGGGTGAGAAAAAAGAGCTGTCTCTGGTGGGTACTTCTGTTTTCCTGGGATAAGGGGAGTCTGTGTACCCCGCCAATTCAATGGTTCTAGACCTACGCTTTTGGAAATCAGACTATTTTTTCTTGTGGACATCACCGTTTGTTTGCCCGCCGCTATGTCCAGCTAAACTTATCTGGTTGAGCAGAGCCGGACGTGGTACTGCCATAAAACCAGACAGTCGGGAATTCATGATTAAATTTAGACTAGCCACAGTGGTTTTAGTTGCCTCCTTCTCGCTGATTGCTCCAGTGGCTTCGTTCGCCCACGTGAACGCACCACATGAGGCAGACTCCGACAAAATCCCCACAGTCTCCCTCGCCGTCAACAAGGACGAGATGGGGGGCTTCAATGTTCAAATTACCACCGAGAACTTCACTTGGGCACCTGAGAACGCCTCTCAGGCTCACGTTCCCGGAGAGGGCCATGCCCACATTTACGTTGACGGAATCAAGGTCGGCAGAGTCTACTCAAGCTGGTTTCACTTGGACACAGCGACCCTGGGCATAACCCCAGGAGTTCACTCAGTCGAAGTGGATCTCAACAGCAACGACCATGGATCATACGTTGTCGACGGGGAAAAGATTCAAGCTGCCGCCGAGATTTTGGTTGACGCTACCCCCATGAGTGCAATGCCCCATGGGGAAGAAATGGCGGAGGGAAACTTGGTGCAAACTGATGAGGTGGGCTTGTTGCCCGTCTTGGGCATTTCCCTGCTTGGAGCATTTCTTGCTGGGGGAGGATACCTCCTAGGCAGAAGGTCCCGCAGTTGAATAGGTAAACCTCCGTGGCATAAAAAACTCCCCCTATTTCTAGGAGGAGTTTTTTACTTCGTGGAGACTAGGGGGGTCGAACCCCTGACCCCCTGCTTGCAAAGCAGGTGCTCTACCAACTGAGCTAAGTCCCCATAGCGAGCATTCCCTGGCGGAAAGTGCTCACCGTGGGCCTAGGAGGACTTGAACCTCCGACCTCTTCATTATCAGTGAAGCGCTCTAACCACCTGAGCTATAGGCCCGTCGAGCAAGATGATGCTACTAGAAAAAAACACCTGCCACAAACCCTAGATCTCTAGTTGTTGGTGAAAGTGAGCGCTAGCCCACCTACCAGCTTAGAAATTAGGTTAAAAATTACTGCCCAAACCGCCCAGAGGGCAGTAGTTAGCACGACATTTAGCAGTGCGAGCGTCGTTGCCGTAGTCATGACATTAGAAAAAGAAAAATCATCCTCTAGGTTCACATTACTGCCGTCGCCAAGAACAGATCCAAGCAAGCTGCCGATTGACGAGAAAATCCCCGAATTGGCAAGCACAGACCAGATCAACCAAGCCCCAACAACCAGTGCGATTGAGCTCGCGATGGAGATAAGGAATCCGACCTTTACTGCCGACCAAACATCTACGCCTCGTAGCTTGAGACGGATTTGTTTCTTGGGTTCCTTAGGAGTCTTATTCCGGCTGAACAGCGATGTCAACGTCCGCTCCTTCAGTTTCTGGTTCATCGTTAGTTTCTAGGTTGCGCTCAGCATTTCTGGCAATCGACAGAACTGAGTCGCTCTCGTCAAACCTAGCAAAAACTACGCCCATAGTGTCGCGGCCCTTTGCCGGAACCTCGTTAGCCGAGCTCCTGATTACCTTGCCGGAAGACAGTACCGCTAGAACCTCGTCGGTTTCGTCGACCATCAGTGCGCCGATTAGGTCGCCGCGCTTCTCGTCTAGCTTGGCAACCTTAATTCCAATACCGCCGCGCTTCTGAACTCGGTACTGATCCGCAGCGGTGCGCTTGGCATAACCACCCTCGGTTACAACAAAGACAAAGCCAGACTCCCCAATAACCGAAGCCGACAACAGCTGGTCGCCCTTTCTAAAGGCCATCCCGATGACACCGGAGGTGTCTCGACCCATTGGACGCATCGAGTCGTTAGCCGCTGAGAACCGTATGGACATCCCCTTGCGACTAACCAAAAGCACATCGTTCTCTTCGCTCACCAACATTGCGTTAATGAGCTCATCGCCCTCGCGGAGCTTGATAGCGATGATGCCGCCAGTTCTGGCGGTGTCATAGAGCTCCAGAGCCGTCTTTTTGACAAGCCCACTCTTGGTGGCCATGACCAAATACGGCTCCTGCTGATAGTCCTTAAGATCCAGCACCTTCACAACATATTCCTCTGGTTGCAAGGCCAGGAGGTTTGCAACGTGCTGACCCTTCGAATCACGGCCAGACTCTTGGACCTCGTAGACCTTGGAGCGATAAACCCGTCCGGTATTGGTGAAGAACATCAGCCAGTGGTGAGTAGTGGAAACAATAAAGTTCTGAACCACATCGTCGGCCCGAAGGCTTGCACCCTTAACGCCCCTACCACCGCGGTGTTGCACGCGATAGTTGTCGCTTCTGGTGCGCTTGATGTAGCCACCTTGAGTTAAGGTCACCACCATTTCCTCTTCGGGAATTAGGTCTTCTATGCTGACGTCGCCGTCGTAACCAAGCATTATCTCTGAGCGACGCTCATCGCCATACTTGTTCGTAATTTCAGCTAACTCATTAGAGACGATGTCGCGTTGGGCTTTTTCGTCTCCGATGATGCGCTGAAACTCAGTTATCTGAATTTCGAGTTCCGCTGCCTCATCAATAATTTTCTGGCGCTCGAGCGCCGCCAGTTGGCGCAATTGCATGTTCAAGATCGCGCGTGCTTGCAGTTCATCGATCTTCAATAATTTGATTAGTCCATCGCGTGCATCTTCCACGGTCGCACTCTTGCGAATCAACGCGATTACATCGTCGAGCGAGTCAAGTGCCTTCAGGTAACCGCGAAGGATGTGGGCTCGCTCTTCTGCCTTACGCAGCCTGAACTGAGTTCTTCTGACAATGATGTCGATCTGGTGAGTCACCCAATTGGTAATAAAGCCATCAATCGACAGCGTCCTAGGGATGCCATCAACAAGCGCAAGCATGTTGGCACCGAAGTTGTCTTGCAACTGGGTGTACTTATAAAGGTTATTCAGCACAACCCTTGCAACCGCGTCGCGCTTGAGGACAATTACGAGTCGCTGACCAGTTCTACCGGATGTTTCATCACGAATGTCTGCAATGCCGGTGAGCTTGCCTTCTTTGGTCAGCTCTGCGATCTTGAGTGCCAAGTTATCTGGGTTTACTTGATAAGGAAGTTCGGTGACAACAAGGCAGGTTCGGTTCTGAACCTCTTCGACGTTCACAACCGCACGCATTGTTATTGAGCCGCGGCCGGTTCTATAAGCATCTTCAATGCCGCGGCGACCAAGAATCTGAGCGCCGGTTGGGAAATCTGGACCCTTAACAATCTTGATCAGCTCTTCAATTAGAGCTTCGCCCTCGATTTCAGGGTTAGCAAGGACAAACTGCGCTGCCTCTGATACTTCCCTGAGGTTGTGCGGCGGGATGTTTGTTGCCATACCAACCGCAATACCGATTGATCCATTAACCAAAAGGTTTGGGAACCTAGCAGGCAAAATAGTCGGCTCCTGGGTGCGGCCATCGTAGTTGTCTTGGAAGTCAACAGTTTCTTCGTCGATGTCGCGTACCATCTCCATCGCCAACGGAGCCATCTTGCACTCTGTATATCTTGGCGCGGCGGCTGGGTCGTTTCCGGGGGAACCGAAGTTGCCCTGCCCCGAAACAAGCGGGTAACGAAGGTTCCAGTCTTGGACCAAACGAACCAAGGTGTCGTAGATAGCTGTGTCGCCGTGAGGGTGATATTGACCCATGACATCGCCCACTACACGCGAGCACTTTGAGAACTGCTTGTCTGGTCGGTAACCGCCGTCATACATCGCGTAGAGAACTCGACGATGAACCGGTTTTAGCCCGTCTCTCACGTCAGGAAGCGCTCGCCCGACGATAACGCTCATCGCATAGTCGAGATAGCTTCGTTGCATCTCGACCTTTAGGTCGATTTGCTCTATTTTGTCCATCTGGCCTTCTGACATTTTTCTCTCCTACCTAGATGTCCAAGAATCGGACGTCTTTGGCGTTCCGCTGTATAAAGTTTCTTCGGCTTTCAACGTCTTCACCCATCAAGGTTGAAAACACCTCGTCGGCTAGTGCTCCGTCGTCCAGGGTCACTTGAAGCAAGGTTCTGGTGGCTGGGTTCATTGTGGTTTCCCAGAGCTCGTCGTAGTCCATCTCACCGAGACCCTTGTAGCGCTGGATGGCATTTTCTTTTGGAATTCTCCGGCCGGCAGCCTGGCCCTCTTGCAACCTACGGTCTCGCTCCTCATCTGAGTAGACATATTCGTGGGGTGCGTTAGACCACTTGAGTTTGAACAAGGGTGGCTGAGCCATATAAACGTAGCCGTGCTCAATCAAAGGGCGCATGTACCTAAACAAAAGTGTCAACAACAGGGTCCTAATGTGCTGACCGTCCACATCCGCGTCGGCCATCAGAATGCACTTGTGGTACCGGATCTTGGTGACATCAAATTCCTCGCCGATGCCGGTACCAAAGGCAGTAATCAGTGCCTGCACTTCAGTGTTTGCCAAGGCTCGATCTAATCTCGCCTTTTCAACATTCAAGATCTTTCCTCGAAGAGGAAGAATCGCCTGAGTCTCTGGGTCTCTGCCTCGAACCGCTGAGCCGCCGGCCGAGTCACCCTCAACAATGTAAATCTCGGAGATAACCGGATCTCTCGATGAACAATCCCTTAGCTTTCCGGGCATTCCACCGGACTCAAGTAAGCCCTTGCGTCTGGTTGCCTCGCGAGCTTTTCTTGCCGCCATTCTTGCGCTGGCAGCCTGGATGGCCTTGCGAACAATCTCTTTGGCTTGTACGGGGTTACGAGCTAGCCAGTCCCCGAGCTGGTCGTTCACAACTTTTTGAACGAAGGCTTTGGCTTCGGTGTTGCCAAGTTTGGTCTTGGTCTGTCCTTCAAACTGCGGCTCAGTTAGCTTCAAGGAAACAACTGCCGTCAGGCCTTCACGAACGTCGTCACCGGTTAGGTTGTCGTCTTTTTCTTTCAGAAGCGACTTGTCTCGGGCGTATTTATTCAGCAGCGAAGTTAGTGCAGTGCGGAACCCCTCTTCGTGAGTGCCACCTTCGTGTGTATTAATCGTATTCGCGTAGGTATGAACGCCTTCGTTGTATCCGGTGGTCCACTGCATCGCGATTTCAACGGAAATCGTTTTTTCCTTGGTTTCAGTTTCGATAGAAATAATCTCGTCGTGAATTGTTTCTACCTTTTTGGCTGAGTTCAAATACTCCACGTAGTCGGCAAGACCACGCTCGTAGCAATAGTTGTCTTTTCGTCCATCGCGCTCGTCCAAAAGGTTGATCTGCAAGCCCTTGTTCAAGAAGCACATCTGCTGGAAGCGCTGGCGAAGAGTCTCGTAGTCGTAGTCGACGGTTTCAAATATGTCCGCGCTTGGTGAAAACTCAATCGTTGTGCCGGTGCGGTCGGTTTTTTCGCCCTTGGCTAGAGGGGCATCTGGGACACCAATTGAATAACCCTGGCGCCATATGTGACCGTCGCGGTGCACCTCAACCGAGAGTGTTGATGACAGTGCGTTTACAACCGAAGCACCAACACCGTGAAGACCACCGGAGACGGCATACCCGCCACCGCCGAATTTTCCACCGGCGTGCAAAACAGTTAGGACGACCTCAACGGCGGGTCTTTTTTCAACCGGGTGCATGTCAACCGGGATACCTCTACCGTTATCGGAAACCTTTACGTTTCCGGCCTTGGTGATGACAACATCGATGGTGTCGCAGTGACCGGCAAGAGCCTCATCAACCGAGTTGTCGACAATCTCATAAACCAAGTGATGCAGGCCACGGGGTCCTGTGGAGCCGATGTACATTCCTGGTCGCTTGCGAACGGCCTCTAGTCCTTCAAGGACTTGAATGTCTCCGGCGTCGTAGTGGCTAGTTGGTTCTGACATATTCAACTACTTCCCGTTTGAGTTGGCTCCACGTAAATGCGGTCTAGGACCGACTTAGATTCAGGTTTGCTAACCCCTCTAGTCTAGTCCAGAGGGCAGAAAAAGCAGTGCATATGGTTATTAGCCATAGGTGTCGCGTGGACCCCGCCCAGGAACCGATCTAGGACCCTTTTTCCAGCTCGGTGCATTGGGACCGATAAACATTATTTCGTCTACGACGAGTTTTGGATGAACATCGGCCAGCTTCTCCAACACATGACTCTCCAATAAGCGCATTTGAGTAGCCCAGGCGGTCGACTTGCAGCGAACAATTAGTTGAGTGCCCTTCAGCTCCTCGGGGAAAGAAGCATTTGCGCTTTCCGGGCCTACAACCTGATCCCAGTCAGCAAACAGTGAGGCCTTTTCAAGATCTGCAGTCCAGTTGAATTCCCCAAACAGCTGTTCTAGGCTCTGGCTTGCGGTAACCAGGTCGCGACCCGGGTCAAACGGCTGCGTGCCGCGAGTCCGGTTTTTCTCCCGCCGCTTCTGGTCCTTCGATTTCATTCCATGAGAGTTCGCAAGAAAGCTCTTAAAGAATCCGTCGGCGACTTCAAAAAAGATGTTAGGCACTGACAACACCCCCGGACACGCTCATTTTGCTGGACCAATCAAGACTTGGCGCCATGGTTTCATCCGCGGCGGTAATTATTACCTGCTCATAATCGGTGACGAATTCGACCAGGCGTTCCCGTCTACCCTTGTCCAATACTGCGAAAACGTCATCTAGGAGCAAAATAGGGTCCCCGTTGTTGCTTGTTTTCCGTGAAACATCGCCAAGGGCGAGCTTTAGGCCCAGCGCCAATGACCAGGCTTCTCCTTGGGACGCGTGAGTTCGAGCGAGTAATCCCGCTTTATCTATCAACAACTCATCCCTGTGGGGTCCAGCTAAAGTGATGCCACGCTCAAGTTCCTTTTTTCGCAAGGAATCGAGGCGTTCGTAGAACAGCTGAGAGTAAAGCTTCGGATCACTTTCGATGTCCGTCCATCTTTCGCCATCATCACTTCCCACTGCAGAAACTATCCGCAGGCTGATTTGATCGTGTGAGTCACTAAGGGCAGTGTAGAAAGTCTGTAAAAGCGGTGAAAGCGCTGTTACTAGCTCAAGCCGCTCTGCCGCAAGCTCAGTACCTAGCGCGATGAGCTGATCGTCCCAAATTTCCAGAGTAGAAAGCTCGGGATTCTTTACACCCCTTGCAGATTTCAACAGAGCATTTCTTTGCTTTAGAACACGTTCATAATCTGCTTTCACGCCGGACAGGCGGGGCTTCAGCTGAACGAGGGAGCTGTCGAGAAATTTTCTTCTGTCACCAGGATCGCGTCTTATCAGATCCAGATCCTCCGGAGAAAAGGAAACCGTTCTGACTAATCCGAGGATCTCTGAGGTTTTTTTTCTAGCAGAGCCGTTCAGGAAGTACCTGTTACTCGTCTCTCTGTTCAGCTCAATCCCGACCAGGAGCTCGCGTGAGTTATGGTTCACCTTCCCGGACAGCTGTGCTGTGGGATGGTCTTTTTGAATCAGAGATTGATAACCACTAACCCGATGTGACTCAAGAGCAGATAGATAGCTGACCGCCTCGACGAGATTAGTTTTCCCCTCGCCGTTTTCGCCGTAAAGCAAAATCTGGCCCGCCGTGAAATCAACGCTTAGCTGCGGGTAGTTCCGAAAGTTAGCTAACTGCAGAGACTTGAGCCACAAGTGCCGATTCCTTTGACTAGGAAACTAGAAGATTTGGTTGCAAAAGGTACTTGAAGTCTTTGTCACCATCTTTTGGATCTACTGGGCTTATTAGTACCGGGCCGGGTTTATTTGGGTTGTTTGGGTTCACCGTAAATCCAATTTTTACATTTTCGACATCGAGGCCCGTCAAGGCGTCGGTCAAAAATTGAGGCCTTAGGGACACTAATGTTTCTTCGCCCTTCATCGAGCATGAAATCTGCTCCGACGCATCAGCCACGTCGGAACCTATTGATTCCAGTGACAATTCACTTTCACTGAATTTGTAGCGCAGAGGTTTTTCTCTGTCTACCACTAAGGCGACTCGGCGTGTTGCATCTAATAGGTCTTGTCTGCTTAGAATCGCAAAGGTTGCGGTTTCCTCCGGAAGTAATTGCAGTACCGCAGGGTATTTACCCTTGATGGTGGCCGTCGAAACAGACTTGTTCCCACTTGAAAAGCCAATCATGTCCTTTTCACCGTCACCAAAACCAAGCTCTAGCTCATTATCGTGGCTAAATGTTTTCGAGATCTCGCTTAGAACCCTCGCAGGAATCAAAACTTCGCGTTCCACGGACTTGCCATTCCAGGGAAGTACCTTTACGGCGACTCTAAATCTGTCGGTTGACACCATCGTCAACTCTTTGGCGCTCGCCGTTATCATTACGGCGGTTAGGACAGGTGTTATCTCCTCACGGGACGCGGCCACCGCAACTTTGGAAACGCCATTAGTGAACTCGCTCGCCGATACTTTTCCAGTAGGCGTTGGGAATGGCGGAATATCCGGGTAGTCGGTTGTTGACATGGAGGATAGGGAAAACTTACTGGAGCCCGAGTTGACCTGGAGCCTAGATTCGTCGAGTTGTATAGCAACAGATGAGACGGGTAATTTACTCAGTATTTCGGAGAGCAACCTTGCTTGAACTAGGACTTTTCCCGGCATATCGACGGCAGCTGCAATTTTCACCCTGGCAGCAACCTCGTAATCAAAAATCGACAATTGAACTTCGTTACCAGTTGCTTCGATCATAACGCCCGACAGCTGGGGTAGCTGTGGCCTAGGCGATAGAAGGCGTACAAGAAAGGAAACAGCATCACTTAGTACTTCGCGATCGGCCTGGAATTTCATGGTTGCCTTCTAGTTGATTGGGTTTTATCTTGGCACAAGACTTCGCCAGAGTCACAACCACGCCATAGGGGGTGGAATTATTAATTACTTAATATCTTTAATAATCACTAATAACCTGCTGTGTAAAAGTGCATAAGTCTCTGTAAGCCTGCTGTTGGTTGGGAACTACATCGTTGTAAGTTGTACACAGTTCTGTGGATAAGTCTGTGCATAAGTTGTTTCGCTGTGGATGGTTTTTGTTTTCTGAACACTTTTAAGTTTTTTTATAGGGAAAAATGCTACTTCTCCACGTTTTCTTCGGAGTTGTCCACAGGCTATTTTGAAAACTATTTGTGGTTATCTTTTATTTTCTGAATTATTTCGGACACCTGATTGTAGATATAGCGTTTTTCGCGCATCTCAGAACTGATTTTTTTCGTTGCGTACATGACGGTCGTGTGATCACGGTTTCCGAAGTGTGTACCTATTTTTGGCAATGAGAGGTCGGTAAGTTCCCGGCAGATGTGCATGGCTATTTGTCTGGCAAGCGCAATTGCGGCTTGTCGTCCGGATCCCGTTAGTTGTTCTTGGGTGATTTTAAAATACGTTGAAGTAGCCGCAATGATTTCGAGGGGGCTTATTCGCGTGTCGTCTGATACTGAATAGGTGTCTTTAAGAACAGTTTGTACCAAGTCCATGTCCAAGGGTTGCCGGTTTAGGTTGGCGAAGGCAGTAACCCTAATCAGCGTGCCTTCTAGCTCCCTTATGTTTGACGAAATTCTGGTGGCCATGTACTCGATAACGTCGTCTGGTATCGGAATTTTCTCCAGGGCAGCCTTTTTACGCAAAATGGCAACTCGGGTCTCAAACTCGGGGGCCTGGATGTCTGTAATCAAGCCCCATTCAAAGCGAGATAGCATCCTTTCTTCAAACCCCGCTAGCTGCTTGGGGCGGAGATCAGAGGTGATGACTACCTGCTTGTTGTGGTCGTGCAAATTGTTGAAGGTATGGAAGAAGGCTTCTTGCGTTTGGTCTTTACCTTGAAGGAATTGAATGTCGTCCACTAGCAAAATATCAACATCGCGATACTGCGCTTGGAAATCCGCGGTCTTGTTGTTTTGGATCGCGTTTATAAAATCGTTTGTAAATTCTTCGCTCGAGACGTAGCGAACTTTGGTTCTTGGCTTCAGGTGCATTGCGTAGTGACCGATTGCATGAAGCAAGTGAGTTTTACCTAGACCGCTAGATCCATAAATAAACAGCGGGTTGTAGGCCTCGGCGGGTGCCTCGGCAACGGCAAAGGCCGCGGCGTGCGCGAACCTGTTTGATCCGCCAGTCACAAAGTTGTCAAAGCTATATTTTGGATTCAAACCCGAAGTGCCGGTTATTGGAACGGGGCCAGTTGCCGGATCACGGTCGGTCACGGGCGGCTCGGGTTCGACCGCTAATTCAATACGGGTAGGAGTTTGGAGCTCTTCATTGGTGATTATTAGAAATGATGTGGGGCCGCCGAATTCGGCAACATCCCCGAGTGCATCCAGGAGTAACTCTTTGAGTCGTTGCTGAAGCATTGAGCGTGTTGTCTCGTTTGGTACTTCTAGGTAGAGGGTGTCGTCCAGGACGCCTTTTGGAACTGCAAGGTCGAGGTGGCCTTTCAGGTGGGGCGTAACCCTCGGGTCTACGGCAATTTTCGATACGAGGTCGCTCCACATACTGGTGAGGGTGACGTCGGCCAACTGGGGCTCCTTCAGGTTCTTGACATACTTATGCACAGATTTTTACACAGATAGTTGAACCTGTGCATAAACCCTCAATGCCTGTGGAAAACTTTACGAAAGTACTTCGAGTTTCACGATTGGAACATTCAAGTGGATAGGGCGGTTGGATATCAAGTTAACTCAGCGTGTCGCAACTGATTTTTTCGAATTTGTATGAGAGGCACGCAATTTGGCACATTTAGTCCAGAGCAGCCTTGACTATCGGCTATATTCGTCGTAGATTATGGAAGTTGTTTTGGGATGTAATTCCCAACAGACCCAGGGAGTTTTAAGTGAGCAAGCGCACATTCCAACCGAACAATCGTCGCCGTGCAAAAAAGCATGGCTTCCGTCTACGTATGCGTACTCGCGCGGGACGTGCCATCATGGCCGCTCGCCGTCGCAAGGGCCGCACAGAGCTAAGCGCCTAGAGGGCAGTTGCTAGCGCGCGAGAATCGATTATCTTCTAGCGATCAAATCCGCCAGGTGATAAGACTCGGCAAGCGCAGCAGTAATGAATTTGCAACAATCCATTTTTTGCCGGCTGAAACAAGCCGTTTTGCGATAGTAACTTCCCGCGCCGTCGGGAACGCCGTGGTGAGAAACAAAATACGTCGTAGGACTAAGGCCGTTCTTTGCGAACTAATTGCAGAGAAAACTCAGATTCATGGGGTCGTGCGTTATCGATCCGGGGCCACCAATCTCAGCTTTGACGAACTGAAGGCTTCAATACTCAAACTCATGGAGCGGACGGAAAAGTGAAACTTCTTCGTTTTCTTCTTCTTGTGCCCAGAAACACCTTGATCGTTTTTGTGTTGGTTTACAGAAAAATCATCTCTCCGCTCTACGGAGACGTCTGTCGCTACTACCCGTCTTGCTCGACCTACGGCCTTCACTCTCTCCAGCACTTGGGTGTCTTGCGCGCAATCCCGCTCATGGGCTGGCGAGTTCTGCGCTGTAATCCCTGGTCGGCTGGCGGGGTGGATGAGGTCGCAAGTGCGCCTAACTGGATTTCCATAAGCCAGCTAGGATTTAGTTCACCCGCTAGTTCAGAAATAAAGAGGTAATTGTGGATCTGCTATGGCCAATTAAGTGGCTCATTGAACTAATTCTTGTGAGTTTTCACACGGTCTTCAGTTCCATTGGCTTTTCGTTCGACTCTGGTGGATCGTGGGTCCTGGCAATCGTCGGTTTAGTTTTGGTCGTACGCGCTGCTTTGATACCTGTCTTTGTTCGTCAAATCAAGAGCCAGCGAAACATGATGATGGTTCAGCCACAACTTGCCAAACTTCAGAAGAAGTACAAGGGCAAGACGGATAAAGACTCACGAGAGCGATTCGCCAAAGAGCAGATGGCCCTCTATAAGGAGACTGGCTCCAACCCCCTTAGCTCCTGTCTTCCGCTTATTTTGCAGATGCCAATCTTTATTAGCCTGTTTTACGTTCTCAATGGTGCCCAGCGAAACGAAGCAGGGGTCGGAGTTCTAACCGAAAGCCTGGCTCAGTCGTTTTCGCAGGCCAAATTATTTGGAGCGACTTTGTCTGACACCTTCTTCGGGTCTGATGACATAAACGTGAAGGTAATTGCCGCCATCATGATTGTGCTGATGTCTTCCTCGCAGTTCATCACCCAGAAGCAGATCATGGCTAAGAACCAAAACCCAGAGACTCAAAATAGCCAGTTCATGCGGACCCAGAAGATCATGCTCTACACACTTCCAGCGGTCTTCCTGTTTTCCGGACTGACCTTCCCGCTGGGTGTTATGACCTACTGGTTGGTTTCCAACTTTTGGACCATGGGCCAGCAATTCATTGTTATTCGCAACATGCCTACCCCCGGCTCACCAGCGCACAAAGCGCGACAGGAGCGCCTGGAGCGCAAGGGCAAGCTGCCCAAACTAGAGACCACCCCGGCTATCGAGGAGGAGACGCCCGAGCTAGAAGCTCGCCAGCGCAACCAGCCAGTTAGCAAAAACCGAGCCAAGAAGAAGAAGAAGAAGTAAATGAGTGAAGAAAAAGAACTAGAACAGCAAGGCGAAATCGCAGCGGACTTCATTGAAGAGTTTTTAGATGTAGCTGACTTAGATGGCGACCTAGAGATTGAGTTCAAGAAAGAACGCGTTTACATAAGCGTTCAGAGCGATGCCAAGTCCAACTTGGGTAAGATTTCTGACCCGGACACTGTCGAGGCGGTCCAAGAGCTTGCACGGCTTGCCGTTCAGGCCAAGACCGGTGAGATGAGCAGATTGATTCTGGACATCGGTGGGTCGCGCCAGGCTAAGACCGACAAGCTAAAGCAGCTTGTGGAGCGAACCATTGAAAAGCTAGAGGATTCTGACGGCGAGCAGCACTTAAAGCCAATGACTTCTTACGATCGCAAGCAAGTACATGACATGGTGTCGGAAGCGGGATTCGTTTCGGAGTCCGAAGGCCAGGGTCGTGACCGTCACATAGTTGTTCGCAAGCCTTAAATGTTTCACGTGAAACTTGTGGCGAATTGAACGAGCTAAGCCAGGTTGAAATCGAACCGAGCTACGCCAACGATCTGTTCGGGCCAAACATTTCACAAGCTCGTGCATACACGGCATTGTTGGCGAAAGATTCAGAGACCTTTGGTCTCTTGGGCCCACGTGAGCTTCCTCAGTTATGGAGTCGCCACGTAATCAGTGGCGGACTTCTAGCGGAGCTAGTTACCTCGGGTCAAAAAGTTGTAGACGTCGGAAGCGGTGCAGGCTTACCAGGGATTCCTATGGCAATCGCCGCGCCCAATACGAATTTCACCTTGGTGGAACCTATGGAGCGCAGGGCCAACTGGTTATCTTCGGCGGTTACGGAACTCGGATTACAGAATGTCTCGGTGCTGCGTGCAAGGGCTGAGGATGTTCACCGCACGGATTTTGATATCGCTACGGCTAGGGCTGTGGCGGGGCTTGATAAGTTGATCGGACTCCTTAGCCCTCTTATTAGGGGCTCTGCGGGAAAAACAGTTCTAGCACTCAAAGGATCAAGGGCCCCAGAGGAGATTCTCGCTGCAACCGAGCGTCTCGAGCTACTTGGGTTCGATACTCCTGAGATACTTACTCTGGGTTTGAATAAAGCTCCGGAAACTGCGACTGTTGTCCGAATTAGATTAAAGGCCTGAGGGAAATGACTGTGCAACCAGCGGACGAGACGGCGATTACAAAGCCGAGCGTTGTACCTGGGTTGGGCTATCCAAATCAGCGGGACGAGCTATCGCCTGAGCCAACTGGCTGGAAGCACACCTATAGCCACGATATCGAACATGTTTCACGTGAAACATCTACTGGGGGCGATCATGAGTAGCCAGCAAGATGTCAGGGCACCAATCCTGAGGGAAATTACCCTTAATTCTGAGCGAGCTAAGAGAGTTGATGCTGCCAAGCTCGTTCCACCAGCCAAGACTCGAATCATTACGGTTTCGAACCAAAAGGGCGGTGTCGGTAAAACCACCACTGCAGTTAACGTCGCTGCAGCTCTTGCAATCAAGGGCCTTAGGGTTTTGGTGATCGATCTTGATCCACAGGGCAACGCATCTACTGCACTTGGCGTGGAGCACCACAACGGTGTTCCAGGTAGTTACGAAGTTTTGGTCGATGGATCAGCAGTGGGGCCGCTAGTTCAACGGAGTCCAGAGCACGAAAACTTGTTCTGCCTGCCCGCCAGCATTAATCTTGCGGGTGCTGAGATCGACATGGTGAACGTGGACCGCCGCGAAAAGGTTCTAGCCTCGGCTTTGGCGACTTATGTCGACGAGACGGCTCCGCGAATAGATTTTATTTTTATTGACTCGCCACCGAGCCTTGGTTTGCTAACCGTAAACGCTCTGGTCGCTGCGACCGAGGTTTTAGTTCCGATTCAATGTGAGTACTACGCCCTCGAGGGGGTAACTCAACTGATTGCCAACATCGAGCGAGTCAAGAAAGCTCTAAACCCAAGTCTCGATATCAGTTCAATTCTTCTAACCATGTTTGATAACAGGACCAATCTCAGCACCGACGTGGCCAACGAGGTTCGTAAGTACTTCCCTGAGCAGACACTTGCCGCCACAATTCCGCGCTCTGTACGGCTTTCTGAGGCTCCGAGCTACGGTCAGACTGCAATTACCTTTGATCCGAAGAATTCGGGCTCCCTGGCCTATCAGGAAGCCGCTATCGAGCTGGCTCAGCGAGGAGACCACCTATGACAACTAGTAAACGCCCAGAACGCCGCGGTGGACTCGGCAGAGGCATTGGCTCTTTGATTCCAGAGGGCGATCGAAATGCGGTGGATGTCTTCTTCGGTTCTGACAGCACTCAACCAATAGGTGTTGAGGTTGCGCCAGGAGCCAGACTCGCCCAGCTAGATCTAGGCCAGATAACCCCCAACCCTCAACAGCCAAGAACAGTTTTTGAAGCAGATGCCTTTGCTGAGCTGGTGCATTCAATCCGCGAGTTCGGCGTCCTGCAGCCAATTGTCGTGCGGCCGCTGGGCGCGGGCTATGAACTTATTATGGGAGAGCGAAGATTACGAGCATCGAAGGAGGCCGGGCTTTCATCTATCCCAGCTGTCGTTCGCGAAACGGCTGATGAGAACATGCTGCGTGACGCCCTGCTTGAGAACATTCACCGCGCAAACCTAAACCCCCTGGAAGAAGCCTCTGCCTACAAGCAGATGCTCGAGGATTTTGGAACCACTCAGGATCAGTTGGCTGACAAGCTTGGGCGCTCCAGACCGCAAATCACTAATACGTTGAGATTGCTGAAACTGCCCATGGATGTTCAGGACAAAGTAGCCGCCGGCGTCCTTAGTGCGGGTCACGCCAGGGCCTTGCTGTCAACCAACGATGAGAACACTATGCGTGCGCTAGCCAGCCGAGTGATTCGCGAGGGTATCTCGGTTCGCGGACTCGAGGAGATAGTTTCCGGTGCAAAGGCCAAGCCGGGAAAGGCCACGATTAGGCCGGGCGGCAAACAGGACATGCTCAAGGAGCTCGCCGAGGAATTGGGTGACCACTTGAACACCGTGGTCAAGATAAGCATTGGCCGCAAAAAAGGTCAAATGATTATTGAGTTTGGGAACTTAGTGGATTTGAGACGCATAATCCAGGACATCAAGGGTAAAAACTAACTTTTTTGGGCCAGCTTCACAAGCGCTAGGTATGTTTTGGGCAAGGTCGCTTCGGTTGCCAATACTGCCTGCGGGAAAAGCGAAGTCTCTGTCATTCCGGGTGTCACGTTTGCCTCCAGGAACCAGATTTCCCCGGATTCATCGACGATCAGGTCTACTCGGCTTAGTTGAGTGAGCCCCAAGCTAGAGTGAACCGCCACTGCAATGCGGGCAGCTTCCGTCAGAACCTCATCATCCAGCCGAGCCGGAACGTAATAGTTCGTCTGGCCGGGTGTGTAGCGCTCGCTATAGCCAAACTCACCGGAGTCAGGGACTATCTCAACCGCGGGAAGAGCTATTGGCCCATCTCCTAAGTCAATAACGCTAACTGCTAGTTCGGTGCCGACGATAAAACGCTCAATCATTACTTGATCGCAGTACGCAAATGCATCGACCATTGCTTTTGCAAAGCTTTTTGGCTCGGAAACTTTCGCGCAACCCTGCGCGGAGCCACCTTTAGCTGGCTTTACCACGAGGGGGAAACCAAGTTCAGTCCCAACCATTGCTAGCACCGACTCTGCATTCAGTTCCCGAAAGCTTGATTTGGGGAGTGCGATGGATTCAGGTGTTTTGATGTCCTGCCTTGCGACTAGCACCTTCGCCACTGGCTTATCCCAGGCCAGGCGAGCACTCGCGGAACCGGACCCGACAAATGCAATTCCAGCCAGTTGCAATAGATTTTGCAAGGAACCGTCCTCGCCAACGGCGCCGTGGAGCGTGGACCAAACCACATCTGGCCTAGTTGCCATTAGGTGACCCACCAGCTCGCCGTCTGGTTCGCGTATTTCGGTTGAAACCCCAGCGTCGGTAAGTGCGTCGGCAACTCTTCGACCGGATTTGAGGGAAACGTCACGCTCGTGAGAGATTCCGCCGGCTAAAATCAGCACTCGAAGGTCGCTCACTAGTCCCTCTTCCCAAAGGTCTCCAGAAGATCTATTTGTTGGTTTAGAACCCTGGAAAGCCTCTCAATGCCTACGCGAACATTGTCGGCCGTTGGGTGAGAGAAGCAAATTCTGATGTTGTCCGCTCCTCGGCCATCTCCAAAGAAGGCGGTTCCAGGCGTATACGCCACCAGCTCAGTGACGGCCAGCGGCAGCATTTCTTTACTGTTTAGCCCTTCGGGGAGAGTAAGCCACAGGAAGAAGCCCCCATCCGGCCTGGTCGTGTGGACCTTTGGTAAAAACTGCTCGACAGCCTGCAGAGCGGCGTCGCGCTTGGTTTGATACAAGTCCCTAAAGGTCCCGATCTGTTTTTGCCAGTCGGCAATGCTCAGGTATTCACTAACGAGCATTTGGGCGAAGCTGGCGGGGGACAAAATTGCCGACTCATTAGCGAGCACCAGTTTTTCCCTGATTGCTGGTGGGGCAAGCACATAGCCGACTCGAAGCCCCGGGGACAATATCTTAGAAAAACTTCCCAGGTAAACTACGTTCTGCTCATCGAGCGATCTCATCGCGTTCGGCGGTTTTTCGCCGAAGTAAAGCTGTCCGTAGGGGTTATCCTCAACGATCAGGATGCCACGTTGCTTGCAAATCTCCAGAACTTCAAGTCTGCGATCGGCAGTGAGGGTCACGCCACTGGGGTTTGCAAAGTTGGGCACTAAGTAGAGCAGTTTTATGCGCTTGCCTTCGGCAATCAGCCGATCGGCTGTTTCGGCAAGTGCTTGAGGCGAAATGCCGTGCTCGTCTGTGTAAACGTGAGCAATGTGAGCCTCTTTGTGCCGGAAAATTCCTACGGCACCCACGTAACTTGGGGCCTCAACCAAAACGACATCGCCCTTGTCCAAAAATAAGTCCGAAACTAGTTCTAAGCCGTGCTGAGACCCGGTGGTGATTGTGATGTCCTCAACCGAGCTGTGGATGCCCTCGAGGGCCATGATTTCTTGGATCTGTTCCCGAAGTCGTAAGTCTCCTTGACCGCCACCGTACTGAAGGGCTAAGTCCTTGCGGTTGGACATGAGCGACGCAAAAGCTTTTTCTATTAGTTCAGTGTCAAGAGCCGCAACATCCGGCATTCCACCGGCGAGCGAGACTACTTCTGGCCTAGACACCACTGCGAAGAGCGCTCTAACCTCGGAAACCGATAAGTTCTCGGCCCGCGCGGCGTAGGAATGCTTCCAAGCATCAAAGTTGGTTACTCCGTCAGCACGCGTCTTAGTCATTCGAACTCCAAGGGTAGGTTCTAAAAAAGTCTAGTTCCCTAATTGCCCAGTGACTAGCTAACTAGCTGGAAGGAGGTCGCGGATTTCATCCATGATTGCGGCCTTTGGTCTCGCTCCAACCAACTGCTTTACCAGCTTGCCACCCTGGAAAATGCCCAGGAGCGGAATTGAGGTGACGCTGTAGTCCATGGCGAGCTGCTGCTCAAGGTCAACGTTCACCTTTACGATTTTGATGCTGTCTGCATTCTCACTTGCTATTTCATCCAGAACTGGCGCAACCATGCGGCATGGGCCGCACCATTCAGCCCAGAAATCAACGATTACTAGCTTTTCTTCGTGCAGAACTTCTTGGTCAAAAGATGCTTTTGTTGCTTCAACTGGTTGCATTTCTCTCTCCTTATTTCGAACTTAGGTAGTGCTCGGCGTCGAGTGCTGCAACGCAGCCTGATCCAGCCGCAGTGATTGCTTGTCGGTAAATCGGATCAATCACGTCGCCAGCAGCAAATACTCCCGGCAGGCTTGTCTTTGATGTTCGGCCATCTACTTTTATGAAACGCTCTTTAGAAATCTCCACTTGATTTTCAATCAAGCTAACCCTCGGGTCGCTTCCGATGGCAACGAACAAGCCTTCAATGGCCAGGTCCCGCTTTTCACCGGTTACAGTGTCTTCCAACACGACGCCATCTAGCTTCGGCGAGCCCTTTAACTCGGTGATCGCCGAGTTCCAGATAAATTCAATTTTCTCGTTGTCAAAAGACCGCTTCTGCATGATTTCTGACGCCTTCAAGCTGTCTCTCCGGTGGATGACATAAACCTTGGATGCAAACTTTGTCAGGAAATTAGCCTCTTCCATGGCGGAGTCACCGCCGCCGACGACGGCAATCACTTTTTCACGGAAGAAGAACCCGTCGCAGGTTGCACACCAAGAAACCCCGTGTCCGCTTAGCTCTTGTTCTCGAGGAACACCCAGCTCTCGGTAGGCGGCTCCGGTCGACAAAATAACGGTTTTGGCTTCGTAGGTTTCACCGTTTCCGGTCTTTACTATCTTGATATCACCGGTGAGATCCACCTCTGTCACATCTTCAAACAAAATCTCGGTGCCGAACCGCTCCGCCTGCTCTTGGAAGCTAGCCATTAGATCCGGACCCATGAGGCCATTCGGGAAACCCGGATAGTTTTCCACGTCTGTGGTTTTCATCAGCTCGCCACCTGGCTCAACGCTCGAGGCGATCATCAGCGGATTCAGGGCGGCTCTAGCAGCGTAGATGGCTGCTGTGTAACCGGCAGGACCGGAACCGATGATTATTACTTCTCTCATGATGCTCTTTTCTGGTTATTTCGTAAAACATAGACGCTCATCTATTTATTCCAACACTAGATTAGCGAACTACTTTGAATTTTTGCCAAATCTAATGGTCAATTGTTTCGAAACCTCTCTGAGTTCTGGAACTCTGAACAACCAAAGCAACCCTAAGTAGGTAAACAGCATGGCGAACCCAACCAATAATCCGCTTGCTATCGCCGTTACCGCCCGGTCTACCGGGTAGCTACCCTCGCCAATGCCACCGAGCCAATTCAGAGCGAGAACTCCGATCATGGCGGCCGGAATCATGGCCAAGAAAAATGTAATCAGCGACTTGCCAACGCCAAAGCCCTCTAGACCGCCGATTCGAGCCTTCAGCGCCAAGTACGCGATGATTCCTTGAACTGTCACCGAGAAAGCAGTCAATAAAGCAATTGACACCACGAGCCACTGCTTGTCCATTGTTGCGCCGAGAATCAGTGAGCCGGTGATGTGGATCGCAATCTGGATGCTTGTAAAGAAAAACGGTGTTTTGGTGTCCTCAAGTGCAAAGAAAGCTCTTTGCATCATGTAGACGAAGCTAAACGGAACCAGGCCGATCATGAATGCTGCGACCACATTTCCAAGCGCAGCGGTCGCGGGGTACTCTCCCGCGAAAACTCGAGCAATCGGATAGCTCAGGACTATCAAGATCGCTGTAGAGATCATGCTCACGAGTGCGATCACTTTGAGCCCGGTGGTCATGTCAATCTTGAATTTAGCCATGTCTTTATTCGCAGCGTGCTGGCTCATTCTTGTGAAGTAGGCGGTGGCTACCGAAACTGTGACTACCGAGTGCGGAAGCATGAAAATCAGCCATGCAATGGCGGCCGCGGCCACCGATGCCACCACAATCCCGGTGTCTCTAGCGCTTGCGGCAGTGGAGGCAACCGCAGTTTGAACCAAGCCACCGATTTGTGTAACAAAGACCATCGCGAGCGACCAGCTCGCGGTCTTCAGGGCTGGCCCCAGGCCGAAACCACGCCAGCGGAAATTTAGCTTCAACTTCAAGCCGATTCTCCGCCAGCTTGCCAACAGAATCATCGACTGCGCCGCCACACCCAAAGTCGCGCTCCCCGCCAAAAGGGCTATCTGGTCAGCGCCCCAGTCCGTGACGCCTCTTGCCCCGGTAGGGTCCGCACCAAAAATAGCTATGAATGCCGCTAGGCCTCCCAGTGAAACCAAGTTGTTTAGAACCGGTGCCCACATGTAAGGACCAAAGGCGCTTCTGGAGTTCAGGACCTCGCCAAAAACCGAATATATCCCGTAGAAAAACAGCTGAGGCAGGCACCAGTAGGCAAAGGCGGTCGCCAGCGCCAGCTGCTGCTCGGTCCAACCGGCCGTGTAGAGCCGAACTAGGAACGGGGCCGCGATGGTAAGAATAAGCCCGACAACAAAAAACACGGTGATGGCCAGTGTGACAAAGCGGTCGATGTAGCCCTTGCCGCCGTCTTTGGCGGCGCGCGCTCGAACCAACTGCGGAACCAGCACGGCATTCAAAACGCCACCGACGATTATTGCGTAGATGCTATTCGGCAGCTGATTGGCGACACCGAAAGCATCGGCTGCGTCGGTAGTGACACCGATTGTGGCGGCCAGTAAGACCGCGCGCGCAAAACCTAGTAGCCGGGACACAATTGTTCCGCTTGCCATGATCAGCGAACTGCGAGTCACTGAGGGGTTGATATCACTCACGGGGCTGCTTTCGAAGCTTCGAGGTGGTTCGGATCACACCAATAACAATCAGTGCGAACATTGCCACACCAAAGCTAACCAGCAAAAACAGCTCAATGTCGTAATTTACGATCACTTCCACAATCACGGTGTCGCCGATCTGGTTGCCCTCAATGCTCAGCCACACCGAAATTTCGAGCGGTCCATTGGCAATTGCCTTGATTGGGAGTTCGGCCACCGCGCTTGATCTTGCCGGGACGATGAGCGTGGCGCTCTCAATTATTTCTAGGCGAAAGCTGTTGCTTGCCGCCATAACCGTGACTTCCATGTCTTGGTCGGTGGGGTTCGTGACTGTTACCGGTATCCGGGCATCTCTCGCCACAACGTTTATGTTGCTACCTGGGACAATGCTTGGTTCAGCCGCGATGGCGGCGTTTGGAATGAGCAGAAGTGCTAGCACCAGTAGCCACGCCCGTCTCACTGGAGCAGCCTCTGGGCCTTCTCCGCGATGCGCTTTTCAGTGGCGTGAGCCAATACATCTCCAACCTCGCTGATGTCGAACCATCGAACATCAACCACCTCACCAGTCGGGTCATTATTGGCAGAAAGCTCGCCGCCGGTGTGTCTAAGCAGGTAGTGATGAACTGTCTTTTTAATTCTTTTTTTACCGACCGTGAACCCGTACTGAATTTCGCCAATTTTCGAGACCACTTCGCAGGCTAGGCCGGTTTCTTCCTCAACCTCGCGTTTAGCGGTTTGTTCTAGGGCTTCTCCGGGTTCAACGTGCCCCTTTGGGATTACCCAGTCCATGCCTCCACCGCGATTCCGGTGGCTAATCAGTGCAACTTCGTTTGGGTTTGTGGCGCTAATAACTAGACCGCCAGCGGAGACTTCCGTGACAGTTCTATTACTGGGGGCACTCATAACCCAACTCTACTTGTCGACTGTGGCAAGCTATTGCGCATGCAACAAGTGGCGGATGCTCTCAAGAACCTGACGGACAACACGGATAACCCGTTGTTCACTGTCCTGGGCGAGGCCTTTGCGGCAGCTGGCGAAGAGCTAGCTCTGGTCGGTGGGCCAGTCCGGGATGCCATTATGGGCAGGCGCTCAATTGACTTAGATTTCGCCACTAGTGCCAACCCAGACAAGATTCTGAGCATCGTCGGACCTTTGGCGAGCGTAACCTGGGATATCGGCAGAGCCTTCGGCACAATTGCCGCTCAAATCGCTGACGAAAAAGTTGAGATTACAAGCTATCGCGCCGATAGCTATGAGGTTGGTTCGAGGAAACCAACCATTGAATTTGGTGACAATCTAGAGGATGACCTGAAGCGCAGAGACTTCACCGTGAACTCAATGGCCCTTCGGTTGCCATCCAGAATTTTTGTCGATCCACATCAGGGCCTTCGCGATCTGCTGCTGGAAACCCTCAGAACCCCTTCAGCCCCGGAGATTTCCTTCTCGGACGACCCGCTTCGCATGATGCGAGGGGCCAGGTTCGCATCGCAGCTCGGGTTTGAACTGGACCCGGAGGCTTTCACAGCCATGCGTGGCATGGCTGAACGAATTGAAATCATCTCCAAGGAGCGAGTTCGTGACGAACTGAGCAAGCTTTTGCTGTCAGATAACCCGATTCCAGGTCTTGAGATCTTGGTCGATAGCGGCATTGCAAAACTTGTCTTGCCGGAGTTGCCGGCTCTAAGGCTGGAAATGGATGAGCACCACCACCACAAGGACGTTTATCAACACAGCCTCACAGTCGTTTCTCAAGCAATCGAGCTGGAAGCTGAGTATGGGTTGGAAAAAAACCTCGTGCTCCGGCTAGCAGCGCTGCTACACGACATTGGTAAGCCAGCGACTAGAAAATTGGAGTCCGGAGGCGCGGTCACTTTTCATCACCACGACGTGGTCGGGGCAAAGCTTGCAAAAAAGCGTCTGAGTGAACTGCGCTTTGACAATGACACCGTCAAGGCCGTTTACCGTTTGGTCGAGCTACACCTCAGGTTCTTCGGGTATTCGGACCAGCAGTGGAGTGACAGCGCGGTCAGGCGTTACGTGAGAGACGCCGAGTCTCAACTCGCCCAGCTACACGTATTGACGCGCGCAGACGTCACAACCAGAAATAAGCGCAAAGCCGATCGCTTGGCCCACGCCTACGACGATTTGGAAAAACGAATTGCGATTCTGAGCGAACAAGAGCAGCTCGATGCAATTCGCCCGGAATTAGATGGCGCTCAAATTATGGAACTCCTGAAGATAAAACCCGGTCGCGAGGTCGGAATTGCTTACGATTATTTGCTGGAGTTGCGCTTAGATCAGGGCGAGATTGGCCCAGAAGAAGCAAAGAAACTCTTGCTCGAGTGGTGGTCGAACCGCTAAGGTTGAAAGGTTGCTTAGGCAATTCCAAAGTAAAAAAAATGCTAATACCCTCCTGTCACGGAAAGACCGTGGCCGTTTTAGACCGAAGGAGGTGGGTTATAAATGCATAACTACGAGCTAATGGTCATTATGGACCCCTCACTAGACGAGCGCATTGTCGCTCCAACACTCGACAAGTTCCTAACGGTAATCACCGCAGCTGGTGGCACCCTGGACAAGATCGACATTTGGGGCCGACGTCGCATGACATACCAGATCCAGAAGCACTCCGAAGGGCTCTACGCAGTGGTTAACATGAACACCACTTCAGAGTCCGTGCAAGAGCTTGACCGTCAGCTAAACCTGAATGAGTCAATTCTTCGCACCAAGGTGCTCCGTCTGGAAGAAGCAATTTTCAGTATCAACCCAATCGAATTCGTTCCCGAAGAGAAGCCTCCTCGCGCAGGCCGTGGTGGCCCTCGTGGTGGCGGCGCTCGCGGCGGCAAGCGTCCAACAGGCGCTAAGGCCGACTAATGGCAGGCGAGGTAGTCATAACGATCGTTGGCAACCTAGCTGACGATCCGGAACTTCGTTACACGCAGGGCGGAATCGCGGTGGCCTCAGTCCGCGTCGGCTCAACCCCGCGAACCTTTAACCGTGCGACAAACGAGTTTGTTGACGGCGAAACCGTATGGATTCGTTGCACTGCTTGGCGCGAGGTTGGCGAAAATGTTGCACAGACGCTAACCAAGGGGGCACGAGTTGTGGTTACCGGTCGAATGAAGCCGGCTTCTGCTTACCAAACGGCCCAGGGCGAAGCCAGGGCTTCGCTTGAGTTAGAGATAGACGAAATTGGACCATCGCTTCGCTATGCAACAGCAACTGTTACAAAGCGCGCCCGTGAGGGCTCTGCTCAGGTTGAATCCCCATGGGGTGGAGCTCAGGCAGAAAAGAAGCAGGCCAATTCTGGAGCGGATGCTTGGGCTAACCCAGCAGAAGCCCCATCCGACGAAGCACCTTTTTAGAAAAGACCTAGGAGAAAAACAATGGCAGGAAAGTCAGCTGACCGCCGCAAGCAGATGAACAGTAAGTTCGACAAGCTTGCTCCGGCAAAAACAATCAAAATCGAATTCATCGATTACAAGGACGTCGCAACATTGCGCAAGTTCGTAACCGAACGAGGCAAGATTCGTGCTCGTCGCATCACTGGTGCGACTCCGCAGGACCAGCGCAAAATTGCCAAGGCCATCAAGAATGCCCGCGAGATGGCGATAATGCCATACTCCGGTGCCGGACGCTAGAGGAGATTCATATGTCGAAATTAATTTTGACCAACGAGGTCCAAGGTCTCGGCTCTGCCGGTGACATTGTTGAGGTAAAGAACGGTTACGCACGTAACTTCTTGATACCTACAGGTCTGGCAGTTGTCTGGAGCCGCGGTGGCGAGAAGCAGGTCACCCAGATCCGCGACGCCCGCGACGCCCGCGCCATCGCATCCGAAGAAGAGGCATTGGAGATCAAGAGCAAGCTCGAGGGTGCTCTAATCACTATCACTTCAAAGGCCGGCACTAACGGTCGTTTGTTCGGTGCAATCAAGACTTCTGACCTGGCTGAAGCCATTCAGGCTCTTGGTTTCGGTGAGGTTGACAAGCGTAAGATTCAGTTCGCATCTTCAATCCGTACCGTGGGCAACTACGAGGCAAGCGTTCGTTTGAACTCTGACCTGGTAGCACGTGTAAAGATTCAGGTTGTCGCTGCCAACTAGCACAATTTTATGAAGGACAACCCACACTTTTTGTGTGGGTTGTCCTCTTTTAAGGGGCATGTTCTCCACAACCCTAAGCCTGAGCTTGAGGCTTTTCAGAGATTTATTTATCCACAGGCAAATCCGGGTAAAACACTGGGCAAAAGCCAGATGTCAATTTATTTATCCACAGGTTATCCACAGGCCAACACTTAAATCATCGGCGTGTTTCCACAGGGTTATCCACAGTTATCCACAGACTCATTTGTATGCAAAGTGTCACTGCCCCAAGCTATACATGTCTTATCTAGTTCTGGAGGAACCTTATGTCGATGTTGTCAACCGTCACAGCATCTGACCCACGAGTAGCACCTCACAACCTTGAAGCAGAACAATCCACTCTCGGTGGCATGCTGCTTAGCCAAGAAGCTGTCGCGGAGGTCGTTGAAGAAATAGCCGGTGTTGATTTTTACGCGGGTAAACACGAACTTATCTATAACGCCATCCTTAACCTGTTCGGTCGTGGGGAGCCAACCGATGTAATCGCGGTTACCGATGAACTGAATAAGCAGGGAAACTTACTGAGAGCCGGAGGCTCCGACTATCTTCACTCCTTAGCCAGCTACGTTCCAACTGCCGCGAATGCCGGCTACTACGCGAAAATCGTTGGCGACAAGGCTATTTTGCGCAGACTAATTGATGCCGGAACCAGAATCGCGCAATCAGGGTACGACAGCCAAGGCGAGGTAGAGGATCTTGTGAACCAGGCGCAGGCAGAGGTCTACAAAGTCTCTAGCCAGTCTTCTAAAGAAGATTACGTGGGCTTGAGCGACTCCCTAGAGGCTGCAATTCACGATATCGAGTTGGCGCAGAACCGTGGCGGGGAAATGACCGGAACTCCAACCGGCTTCACCGATCTTGACGCCTATACCCACGGACTACACGCCGGACAGCTAATAATCGTCGCCGCACGGCCGGCGGTTGGTAAGTCGACCTTCGCGCTGGACATCGCAAGAAACGCGTCAGTTAGACACAATCAAGCAACTATCTTTTTCTCTCTGGAAATGGGTCGTTCCGAGATCGCAATGCGTATGTTGAGCGCAGAAAGTTCGATTTATCTCCAAAGTATGCGAAAGGGAACAATCTCTGAGAGCGACTGGACGAGGCTCGCAGCCGTTCGCGGTCGAATTAATGACGCTCCGCTATACATCGATGACAGTCCAAACATGTCCCTGGTTGAAATTAGGGCCAAGTGCAGGCGTTTGGCTCAGCAGGTCGACCTGAAGCTCGTGGTCATTGACTATATCCAGCTGATGTCCAGCGGCAAGAAGGTTGAATCTCGTCAGCAAGAGGTTTCCGAGTTCTCAAGGGCGCTGAAGCTCTTGGCTAAGGAGCTAGGCCTTCCAGTTGTCGCGCTGTCACAGCTGAACCGTCAGGCAGAGCAGTCAAAGGACAAGCGCCCTGAACTTTCTCACCTTAGAGAATCGGGATCGCTGGAGCAGGATGCTGATGTTGTGGTGCTGTTGCATCGAGAGGGAATTTACGAGCGCGACCACCCCAGAGCAGGTGAAGCAGACCTGATCCTTGCAAAGCAGCGAAACGGACCGACCGGAACCGTCACGGTTGCTTTCCACGGACAGTACTCACGCTTTGTAAATATGCCAAGCTAAACCCGTGCAAATTCTCTTTGGCCTAAGGGCCACTATCTCTTTTGGTCTAGGTGTATTTATAACCTTCAGTCAAGCCCACACTTTCCTCGTCGGCACGGCAGTTATGACTGGTTTTGGACTAGCGGTTGGTCTTATTTCGTTGGCATACATCTTTTTCACTAAAAATAACAGCCAACTCATCCCGTTGACCTTGATAGCAACGCTCATTGGCCTACTAAGCGCAGGCACTTTTTTGTACCCAGACATCCAGCCCATGTTGTTTCTGCCACTGGTTGCACTGTTCGGGCTGTCTTTCGCGGCGTTTGAGGGTTATCTGGCAAAACGGGAGGGATATCGCATCGGAATCGGCCGAGATTTCGCGTTGAGTGCGGGTTTCAACCTGGTGCTTGGGTTGCTGTTCCTAATCGCTCCACTTGACGAGGTCAGTGCCGTTGGCTTCTTGGGTGCGTATCTTGCGATTAGCGGAGTTTTCTGGGGTATAGCCGCCGCAACACCGCAACCGAAGTAGGCTTGAGGCGTGAAAAGATTCGGAAACCTTAAAAGTTACATGGGTATGTCAACCATTGCCGCCCTGTTTGTTGGGATCATCGTTCTTTTCGGAACCAGATTTGTTGAACAGGCGATTATTTGGGGTCTAGTGACCTTTATAGTCTCGCTTGTGATTATTGCGACGCTTGATCTAAGTTTCAAGCCCGATGACCCTGACCCAAACAGGCCGCGTCTTCGTTAACTGTCTAGTGGCTTAGCTTTCTAGGTGATCGGTGAGAGCTTCGGCGAGCCCTACGTAAGTTTGCGGCTTGAGCTTTAGCAGTCGGGCCTTTGTTGTTTCGGACACCTCTAGATCGTTAACAAAGGCTAAAAGCTCATCTTCGCCAACACTCTTGCCTCGCGTTAGCTCTTTCAGAAGAGCGTAAGGGTCGACAATCTGCGACTCTCCGCGAGCCACATCAGCTCTTATTGCTGTTTGAATGGCCTCGCCAAGAACTTCCCAGTTTTCAAGCAGGTCAGCCATGAGCACACCTTCACTAATGGCTATTTCGTCTAGACCGCGGTTCACGTTGTCGATTGCGAGCACTGAATGGCCAAAACCAACACCAATGTTTCGCTGAGCACTGGAATCTGTTAGGTCACGTTGCATTCTCGAGGTGACAAGGGTTTGAGCTAAAGAATCAAGCACTGCGCAGGAAAGCTCGAGGTTCGCTTCGGCGTTTTCGAATCGAATAGGGTTTATTTTGTGGGGCATTGTGGATGACCCAGTGGCTCCGGCAACCGGTATCTGCTTGAAGTATCCAATCGAAATGTAGGTCCAAACATCGGTGGCAAGGTTGTGGAGAATTCTGTTGAAGTGGCTGATGGTTGCGTAAAGCTCAGCCTGCCAGTCGTGGGATTCGATTTGGGTTGTAAGTGGGTTCCAGTCAAAACCTAGGTGCTCAACAAATTCTTTTGATTCCTTAGCCCAGTCGACATTTGGCGCCGCAGCTAAGTGGGCGGCAAAAGTGCCGGTTGCTCCGGAAAACTTACCTAGAATCTGCTGACCGGCGGCTTTTGTGGTCTGTCGTTTTAGTCGGTGGGCGAATACTGCCAGCTCTTTGCCCATAGTGGTTGGGGTTGCGGGCTGTCCGTGAGTTCTTGAAAGCATTGGAATGCCAGCCATTTCCTTGGCCATTCTCGAGATCTTTACGATCGTGTCCTTGGCTCGCGGCAACCAGACCCGCTCGAGGGCGTCGTGAACAGTTATTGCGTAGCTGAGGTTGTTTATATCCTCCGAGGTGCAGGCGAAGTGAACTAGTTCGGCTAGATCGTCACGCTTCATAGCTGTTAGAGCGTTCCTTACGAAATACTCCACTGCCTTGACGTCATGGCGAGTAGTTGCCTCGATTTCGGCTAGTTCCGTGACGGAAGCGTCGGAGAAATTTGTCACTAAATCACGCAGTTTGGTTTTTTCTTCGAGGGAGAGCGTTTTACCGGTTCCGAGAAGATCCCTCTCAACCAGCCAAATCAGCCACTCGACTTCGACTAATACCCTGGCTCTGTTAAGACCGGCCTCACTTAGGTACTCGCCGAGCTCCCTAACCTGAGGTAGGTAGCGGCCATCTAGGGGGCTTAGGGGTTGCGAAGAAAGAGTCACCACTCTATTTTGCCGTACTTGGGGACTGAGCACACTGCGAGTATCCAAGTGTTTGTTATTTTATGGTCCCAATTGGCTAGCGAATTTTCAATACCTTCAGTACTGCCCTGGTGAAGAAGCTCGCAATACTCATTACTATTGCAGCCAAAATTGCCCAACCTAGGGATTCAATTTCTAGACCTTCGGAGGTGAAGCCATCGATGCTGAAGACATCCACCCCAATTACCGTGCTTAGCCAAGCCACGAGCAACAGCAGCGCACCGTTGATAACAAAAGCGATAAGGCCAAAGGTGATGATGTAAAGCGGGAAGGCGAGAATCTTTATTACGGGGGCAATGATGGCGTTCACCAGCCCAAAGACCGCGCCAACCACCAGGAACGAGCCTGCTATGTTCCAGAAACCACTGCCGCCGTAGGGGGTTAGTTGAACTTGCGGGACCACCGAGGTGGCAACCCATAGACCGACGGCATTAACAATCGTGCTAACCAGAAATCGCAACATCAGGCAATTCTTTCAGTAAAAGAGCTAAATTAGGTGACGTGACCCCCGAAAATCAGCCACCAATGTTGCAGCTTTTAGCGCCCGACGGAACCTACGGCGTGCCCAAAGGGTATGAGGCGTACGGAAAGATAATCGAGGGGCTCGATCAAGACTTCCTCAAAACGCTCTATACCGACATGGCTCGCATTCGCAGGTTTGATATCGAAGCAACCGCTTTGCAGCGTCAAGGTCAGCTGGGTCTTTGGGTCCCAGCCATTGGCCAAGAGGGCGCCCAAATTGGTTCAGGACACGGTGTCGGTAAAAACGATCATATCTTTCCAAGCTATCGAGAGCACGGAGTCGCCCTGACTCACGGAATTGAGCTGATCTCGATTCTGAAAATGATGCGTGGAGTTAACCACGGTGGTTGGGACCCAGAAGAAACTCGTTTTCACCATTACGCGATTGTTCTTGCGACCCAGGTTTTGCATGCGGTCGGTTATGCAATGGGTGTGAAGCTGGATGGCAAAGTTGGCACCGGGGACCGCGACAAAGATCTAGCCGTCATCTCCTATTTTGGAGACGGCGCAACCGCAGAGGGCGATGTTTCTGAAGGCTTATTGTTTGCAGCGGTCAACGAATCACCGATTGTCTTTTTTATTCAAAACAATCAGTGGGCAATTTCCTCTCACATTGACAGTCAAACCAAGGTTCCTCTTTACACCCGCGGTGAAGGCTTCGGTGTTCCAGGAATGCGCATAGACGGAAATGATGTTTTGGCTTGTTATGCGGCAACCAGGCTTCACATGGATAACGCTAGGTCCGGCGACGGACCGTTCTTGCTGGAGGCACTCACCTACCGAATTGGTGCCCACACAACATCGGATGACCCGAGCAAATATCGGGAAGAAGCAGAAGTTGATGAATGGAAAGCCAAGGACCCGATCAAGCGATTTGAAATCTTCTTGCGCAGGCAAGGCATCGGCGATGACTTCTTCGAAGAGGTAAAGGTTGCTGGAGACGATCTAGCTAAAAAAATTCGCGCAGAGACCTTCGCTCTCGAGGATCCCCCACTAGAAAACATCTTCAACCACGTTTACACCGAGCAGCACCCCGAAATTGACAAGCAGCGAGCCTGGCTCGAAGCCTACGAAGCACGCATGGGTGATCATGAGTAGCTACAAGGACATGGCAATCTCCAAAGCCCTAAACGCAGGCCTGCAGCAAGCGATGATGAAGAACGAAAAAGTTCTAATGTTTGGTGAAGACGTTGCAGAACTCGGAGGAGTCTTCCGGGTTACCGAGGGGCTTTATAAAGAGTTTGGCCAAAGCAGAATATTTAATACCCCCATTGCGGAGTCTGGAATCGTTGGAACCGCAATCGGACTGGCCATGCGCGGTTATCGCCCAGTGGTAGAGATTCAGTTCGACGGTTTTGTGTTCCCAGCCTTTAACCAGATCACAAGCCAGCTCGCGAAACTCACCTACCGGTCCGAGGGTTCAATGCAGATGCCGGTGGTTATCAGGATTCCTTACGGTGGCGGAATCGGCGCTGTTGAGCACCACTCTGAGAGCCCAGAAGCATATTTTGCCCACACGCCTGGCTTGAGAGTTGTTACACCCTCGAATCCAAACGACGCCTATTGGATGATGCAGCAGGCTATCGAGTCTTCGGACCCGGTGATCATGCTGGAGCCAAAGCGCCGCTACTGGCAAAAAGGGCCGGTAAATCTTGATACTGCGCCAATGCCGCTTCACAATGCACGAGTCATGGTCGAGGGTACCCAGGT
>Ga0307998_1000117_pt1 | contig 45825 bp, 43 predicted proteins | sample Davwhametageno37_FD_203147 | JGI IMG/M metagenome (GOLD analysis project Ga0307998, IMG submission 203147) | Marine microbial communities from Davis Island wharf, Antarctic Ocean - #37 | ecosystem: Environmental > Aquatic > Marine > Unclassified | place: Antarctic Ocean: Davis Island wharf... | reverse complement strand
ATAGAGTCTGGCATAGAGTCTGGCATAGAGTCTGGCTTCTTTATTTAGTCTGCTTAGGGTGACCGTTGGTCGGATTTTGGCATATTTCATGGCAAGTTACTATTTACAGGCCAATACCGCTAATTACAGCTCGGCCCCAGTATTAATGATTTGGGTTGAGTTAGCAGGCAATGAAATGCTGGTGCCGTCTTGGCCTAAAGTATAGTCGGCAAAAATATCATCGACGCCTTTTAACCACAGTGCTTCTGACCCTGGGATGACTAGAGGCGGCACCACATGGTAATAGAGCAGGTGCCCGACCTTGGCGTCCCGAGCGGTTTCTGCTACCTGCACGGGAGAGGCGTGGTAGTCCAGAACATCGTGCAAGAGTTGTGCGCGATTAGCGTCCCCCGCAGCGCTAGCCCCTTGGCTCATTGCCTTGAGCATTTCCTGTGAAAGGGCCTCGTGGACCAACAAATCAATGCCCTGGGCAAACTGTTCAATGTTGGCCGACTTGTTGGTGTCGCCAGAGATTAAGGCACTGCGACCTTTATAGCTAAAACGGTAGGCGACAGCGGGGTTAATGGGGAAGTGGTCGACCGCTAGCATTTCGACTTTGAGACCATCCTGTTCATAGACGGTGGTAAGTACGCCACTATCTGGTTGGGCAAAGCTTACCGGGTTCATACCTGCGCCACTTAACGGAGTCACCTTGTCGCCATGGTGATCATTACGGTAAACCGTATCTCGCTGATAGGCGCTATTAAAGCCGTTAACGATATCGGCAACACCCTCTGGGCCGTAAACATTTAGCGGCTCGCTGTGGCTGGCGCCGGCCCAGCGAACAAGGCCAACCTCGCCTAAACCATCGATATGGTCCGAATGAAAGTGGGTCAGAAAAACCCCGCTAATATCACCCGGGGCATAGCCCATGCGAGCGAGATTACGCACGCCGTTGCTACCGGCGTCGACCAAAAATAGTTTGCCCGCGGCAACGACCGCTACACAGGGGCCCGAACGAGTGGCCGAGGGCATGGGGCCACCTGCGCCGCACAGAGCTATATGTAGGCCATCGCCAAGCTGCTCAATTTTGTCGGCAGACAATGCTTGTTCAATAGCAATAGGTAAGACCCGCAGGGCAATAGTGGCTCGCTGGCTGTAAATAACCACTGCAAGGATAATGATAATTAGGCTGGCGATGCTGCGCTTTTTCATAGGGGTTTCCAGGCAACTGAGTTCGAATATTTAAAGGGTGACATGGTGGCATAGCCTATGTCAATATATTGAAATCAAACATCAGCTGTGATTATTAGACTGAAATGGATGTAGCAGTAAATGTAGATGTAAATGTTGCAGCAAAAGAGAGTAATGAGCATCCACTAACGCCAAAAGAGCGCCTTCATTATGAACCAGCCAAAGCCCATACAACTTATAGGCTCACCGCCTTCGCCCTACACCAGAAAAATGCTGTCTATTCTGCGTTACCGGCATATCCCTCATCGCATGATCTGGGGTGACCCAGGCACGGTTTTACCCAGCCTAGGTATCGCCAAACCCAAGGTTGGTTTATTGCCAACCTTTGTAATGCCCGATGAGGCAGGGGAGCTGCAGGCAGTCTGTGACTCGACGCCTATTATTCGTCGCTTGGAATCTGAGTATCAGGGGCGCTCGGTCATTCCCAATGACCCGGCCATGGCTTTTATTGACTATTTGCTCGAAGACTTTGCCGACGAGTGGGGCACTAAGTACATGTTCCACTATCGCTGGCAGGCTGAGGCAGACGCCGACAATGCTGGCACGCTGCTACCTCTGTTTCAGATGGTCGATATGCCCGCAGATAAGCTAGCGCAATTTAAACCCTTTATTACCGAGCGCCAGGTGGGCCGGTTGCACGTGGTGGGTTCCAATGAAGTGACTGCCCCAGTGATCGATGCCAGCTATCGACGTTTGCTGACCGCCCTAGAAACCCATTTGCAGCAACAGCCTTATTTAATGGGCAAGCGCCCTGGCGCCTCAGACTTTGCGCTTTACGGTCAGCTGTCTCAGCTAGTTGGTTTTGACCCAACTCCTAGGGCAATAGCCCATGCCATTTCACCCCGCGCGGTTGCTTACAGTGGTCTTATGGAAGATCAAACCGGTATAGAGCCAGCAGATACTGACTGGAGCACCGCCGAGGATGCACCCAGCAGCCTAAAAGGTATTCTTAACGAAGTCGGCCGCGTCTATGCCCCGGCACTACTCGCCAATGCCCAAGCCATGCAGGCGGGCGAGAAAACCTGGGAGACCGAAATCGATGGTTGCCGCTGGGCTCAGCAGACCTTTAACTATCAGGGTAAATGCTTGCAGTGGATTAACGAGGAATATCAGGCTCTTAGCAAATCTGATCGGAGTCGTGTGGATCTGCTGTTAGAAGGCACGGGTTGCGAGGCGATTATTTTTTGAGGCTGTTTGTCTAATCAGGCTAGGCTTCTTACGCAAAAAGAGCGCAATTAACAAAAAACCACCGCAATACGGTGGTTTTTTTATTTTAATTACCGACGAATAAACGCAGACCAGTTTTACTGGCTTTTATGCTTTAAAGACAGGACAAACATAATACAGGCAACCGCCAACAGAGGCAGATTGCCCGTAGCCCCTGGTGGCACATGTTCGTAATAGGCTGCGCTGAGGGGGTGCATGGTGCCGGCTGCCATACGCATTGGTACTTCTATGACAACGGTTAGCCACAGTAGGGGCAACAGATTGCGGTAGCGCCACATGCAGATATAGAAAATAAACAACGTGATTATCTGTGCAGAGCCCCAGAGGGAGGCAAACAGGTAGATCACATTGTTGGGGTCCAAGGTGCTTTGGCTGCCGACGCCGCTGCCAACGCCGATCTCGACAAAGGGAAAGACAATAATTGAGGCGATGCTATTAATGCCGCCGTCGTCCAGCAGAAAGTGAGCGAAACTCCTAAAAGAATAAAGGGCTATTAACAGGTAAAAAGCATATTGGGCGATTTTGCTGCCCTGATAGTTATTGTTGGCTTGGGTGGGAAACAACTTATCGCTAATGGTCATTGTGAGGCCTCTGTTTATGATTGCCAGCTTGACGTTACGCTGCTTAAATAAAAGCTACGCTGCTCAAATAAAAGCTACCTGAGCAGAACCACCTTAATTAAATAACAGCCCCTATGCCAGTTTATTTACTGCCCATAAACTGATAACTTGAGATGGCTAAGATTCACAATAAAATACGTAATCTACAGATGTGTAAACAACCTAGTCCTTTAACGGGATTTGGCAGAACCCTGCTCCTAGTGTTGCCTGCTAACACTTAGGGTAAATGAGTTGTGGCGGTGTGAGGCAGGGCCTAGTAGGGTTAGTCGCTCAATAAGTGCGGCGGCAGTTGGCGATTTAATGTAAGGCTAAAAAAGGTTTGGTTATGTCAGACAAAAATTCTGTCCATAAAAGTATTAGTTCTTTTCAGCATCGAGTGGAGCAGTCTCTGGATGAGAATCGCACCGTTGATGTGGAAAAAAGACATAGCAAAGGCTACCGCACCGCCCGGGAAAATCTCGGTGATCTGGTGGATGCCGACAGCTTTATTGAGTACGGCCAGTTTGCCGTGGCTGCCCAGCGCAATCGGCGCAGCGAGGAAGACTTAAAAGCCAAAACTGCCGCCGATGGCGTGATTACGGGGTTGGCTAGAATCAATGCAGATTTGTTTGGCTCTGGCCAGGCCCAAGCAGTCGTTATTATTAATGACTACATGACATTGGCCGGCACCCAGGGCTTTTTTCACCACAAAAAAATTGACCGCATGCTTGAAGTGGCTACTGAAAAGACCTTGCCTGTCATCATGTATACCGAAGGCGGTGGCGGCCGGCCCGGTGACACCGACGTGACTACTCAGATTGCCGGTCTGGATATTACTACCTGGTTAGTATGGAGCCAGCTGGCTGGTGTTGTGCCACGTATTGCCGTGAACAATGGCTATTGTTTTGCGGGCAACGCTGCGCTGTTTGGGGGTGCCGATATTCGTATTGCAACCCAGTCGTCATGCATTGGTATGGCGGGCCCTGCCATGATTGAGGGCGGTGGTCTAGGTAGTTTTAAGCCAGAGCAGATTGGCCCGGCTGAGGTACATACCAAGAATGGTGTGATCGACATTTTGGCCGCCGATGAAGTTGAAGCCACTGCCTTGGCTAAACAGGTGCTGGGTTATTTTCAGGGGCGGGTAGGGGACTGGTCGGCCGCTGACCAATCACTATTACAGGGCATCATGCCCGAGGACCGTCGCTATACCTATGATATTAGAAAGCTAGTTAATGTACTGGCCGACAAAGGTAGTTTTCTTGAGTTGCAGCCGGAATACGGCACTACGATTATTATCGGATTTGTGCGTATCGAAGGTCACCCCTGTGGTTTGATTGCCAATGACAACCGTGTTTTAGGCGGTGCTATTGACGGAGATTCTGCGGCTAAGGCAGCGGGCTTTTTAAGGCTCTGCAGTCAGTTTGCACTGCCGGTGGTGAGCCTTTGTGATACTCCAGGGTTTATGGTTGGTCCCGCCAGTGAAGAGAGCGGCGCAGCCCGTAAAATGGCTGATCTGTTTACTGCCGGTGCTAATCTGTCTTCGCCTTTGGTGTGTATTTTCCTGCGCAAGGCCTATGGCTTAGGTGCTATGGGTATGGCCGGTAGCTCGTTTAAAAAGCCTGCCTACAGTGCCGCTTGGCCTATGGGAGAGTTTGGGGGCATGGGCCTTGAAGGCGCCGTTAAACTGGGCTTTAAAAAAGAATTAGAAGAACTTGAAGGCGAAGCTCGGGAAGCATTGTTTAACGAGCTAGTGGCTAAGATGTATGAAAGCGGCAGAGCCGCCGAAGCCGCCGCGTTTTTAGAAATTGACGGGGTCATTAACCCCCAAGATACCCGTGCAGTGATTGTTAATAGCATTGGGCTGCACTAATAAAACAAAATATAGAACTTACTAAAACAAAATATAGAACTTACTAAAACTAAATAAAAAAATAAAGAGGACAGGGTTATGGCATTGGGAGTACTAGCAACAATTACCGTTTTAGAAGGTAAGAACGAAGAATTCGAAGCATTATTTACGGGGCTTACCGAGCAGGTATTGGCCAACGAGCCAGGTGCACTCTTATATGCATTGCACCGCAGTAAAGCTGACTCACAAGAATATGTGGTGATGGAACAGTATGCTACTGCAGCAGATATAGAGGCTCATGGTAAAACGGCTTACTTCGCAGAGGCCGGTAAAACTATGGGAGGGCTTGTAGCAGGCGCACCTAAAATACAGGTTTTTGACGTCGTTTAATTTGACGCTTAAATAATAATCGAATAAATAGTTTAGGAGAATAATAATGAATAAAGGTTTACGTATTGTCGTTGGGATACTGGCACTGGTTTTTGCTTTGATTGGTTTGCGCTGGTTGGTAGACCCCGCTGGAGCTGCCGGTGAACTGGGTATGCCTCTTTTGGATGGGCTGGGCCGCAGCACGCAAATCGGTGACATGGGATCGTTCTTTTTGTCAGTGGCACTCTTTATATTGTTGGCTCTAACCACTGGCCGTCGTAGCTGGTATTACCCGCCGATTATTTTGCTGACTGTCACGGCGTTTATGCGCACTATCGCTTGGATTTTTCACGACGCTTCTCTGGCATTGGATATGATTGCGGTTGAGATTATTGTGTCGGTAATACTTTACGTTGCCTCTAGCAAGCTCTCGGAACAAGACTAAGCATTGTTTCAGACATAATTGAGGGACGCCTAAAATGACAGTAGCTAGAGCGCTTAAAAACCGATTTATTTCGGCGGGGCTTTTGACCCGCCTGGTTCGTCTGGTTTGCTTAGGTGTGCCAGCCTTTGGCTTAAGTTTGTCGGTAGCTGCTGCCGACAAGGCGCCCAATATTGTCTTAATACTGGCCGATGACTTGGGGTTTACGGATCTCGAGTCTTACGGCAGTGAGATAAAAACGCCGAGCATTAGCGCACTGGCAGAGCAGGGTATTAGCTTTACCAATTACCACACAGGGGCTAACTGTTCGCCGTCTCGATCAATGCTGTTAACCGGTGTAGATAGTCATCGCACCAGTGTGCCCAATATCCCCGAGATGCTGCCCCCAGAGCAAAGCAAGTACAGTCATTATGCTGGTACCCTGGGGCACAATGTGGTGACCGTGGCGACCCTGTTACAAGACGCGGGTTATCACACCTATCTGGCGGGCAAATGGCATCTGGGGCAAACTCCAGATCTGCTGCCCAGCCGTCGGGGCTTTGAGCGCACTGTCGCCCTAGGAGATTCGGGGGCCGACAACTGGGAACAGAAACCCTACATGGCGGTTTATGACAAAGCCAACTGGTACGCTGACGGGCAAGAGTATCAGCTACCCGAAGACTTTTACTCTTCACGTTTTTTAGTCGACAAGACCATCGAGTTTATCGACAGTAATCAGGGGGATGGGCAGCCATTTTTTGCCTACGTGCCTTTTCAGGCCGTGCATATTCCCGTGCAGGCACCGCAAGAATTTATTGACCGCTATATGGGTGTGTATGACGGCGGCTGGCAGGCTCTGCGAGAGCAGCGTCTGGTGCGGGCAATCGAATTGGGCATAGTGCCTGCGGACAGCACCATGATTACTATGGCCAGCACCCAAGACTGGGACAGCTTGAGCCCAGAGCGCCAAGCCTATGAAGCGAAACGCATGGCGGTTTATGGCGCTATGGTAGAGGCTATGGACCATCATATTGGTCGCCTTGTAGAGCACCTTAAAGCCATTGATGAATACGACAACACCTTGTTTATCTTTACCTCAGACAATGGCGCCGAAGTATCAGGTTTGGCCGAACAGAACAGCTTTCTAAACCGTTTAGGTTTGCGTACTCAGGGTTACAGTACTGACTACGAAAGCCTGGGTTTGCGTGGCAGTTTCAATTCTATTAGCCCGAGCTTTGCTAGCGCAGCGGCGTCGCCTCTGGCCTATTATAAATTCTATGTGGGTGAGGGTGGCATGCGCGTGCCTATGATTATTGCTGGTGCCGGTATAGCCAGCAAAAAACAGATGACCGATGCCTTCGCCTTTGTTACCGACATTACCCCTACTATTTTGGCCCTAAGCGGCGTCGATAAACCCGGCGTGCGTTATGGTGGCAGGCCAGTTGAACCTATTATTGGCCGCAATCTGTTGCCGTTGATCGAGGGCGAGACAGAGGCTGTTTATGGCCCCAACGATGCTGTGGGCTTTGAGTTGGCGGGTCACGCTGTGCTGTTTATGGGGGACTACAAAATTGTCTTTAACCGCGGTGCCCAGGGTGACAGCCAATGGCGTCTGTTTAATATACGCAAGGACCCTGGGGAAACCACGGACCTTAGTACAGAAAACCCAGTGCAGTTTCAGCTCATGCTCGACCACTACGAAAAGTATGTTGTTGATAATAATGTGTTGCCGATTCCTGAAGGCTATGATCATACCACTCAGGTTGTTTTGAATGGCTTAAAAAACCGTCTCAGCGGCGGGATACTGATCGCTTTGCTGCTGGTTTTACTGCTGCTGCCGTTCATTATTTTTTATCGCACTCGCCGCCAATAATCTCCAAAGTGACCCTTATGACCTCTATGACCTACAGTCTTTATGCCTTACCCCATTCGTTGTATTCCGGTCGCGCCCGCTCTTATTTAATTAAGAACGGTATTGCCTATCGCGAGGTTTCCTGTGGCCATGAGAGCTTTAAGACTGACGTTGTGCCCAAGGCAAAGTTACCCACTATTCCAGCGATGCTGACGCCAGACGGCCATGTTATTCGTGATGGTGCTGCAATAATAGAGTATTTCGAAGCGGCTAATGGGCGACCCTGCCAACCTAAAACCCCAAAGCAACAGCTAGTCAGTGGGCTTTTTGATCTCATTGGTAACGAGGGGTTACTGCGCCCGGCCATGCATTACCGATGGAATTTCCCTGAACAGAATTTGTCATTTTTGCACTACCATTTTTATCATGCCCAGCAGGAGCACCCAGAGCGCGAGGCCAAAACCCACCATATGATGGATAAGATGCGCTACGCCGCCACGATGTTTGGAGTCAATGACCAAAGTCAGGCTTTAGTAGAGACTCTGTATATGGAGTTCTTGAGTGCCTTGGATAAACATTTTGAACAGTATCCCTATCTGCTCGGCTGGCAGCCCAGTATTGGCGACTTTGGTTTGTTGGGGCCATTATTTGGTCACTTGGGTCGCGACCCAAAACCCTTACAGATCATGCAGCAGCAAGCGGTGCACGTGTATCGCTGGGTAGAGCGCATGAACCGCGCGGCCCAGGATGCCCCAGAGCACTTTCCATCAACGGGCTATGCGGTGCCAGAAGCTGGCTTTTTAGCCAATGACGAAATACCAGCAACATTGTTGGCGGCGCTGGCCGTTATTGCTGAAGATCTGGTGCCAGAAACTCGCGCTGCGGCCGAGGTGATAAATGGGTGGCTGGCGGTAAACCCCGTTGAAGCAGGTGCTAAGGCATCCCGCTATCTGGGGCAGAACGGTGGCAAGGCGGAGTTTACGGTACGTGACCAGACCATGGTTGCCGGCGCTCAGCCCTACCGATTCTTTGTGCTGCAATCGGTACAGGACTGCTATGCCAGATGCTCTGCTGATGAGCGCATTGGCATTGATGAGCTGCTCCAATCTTGCGGATTAGACGAACTGCTGAACATCAAGTTGACTCGTCGGCTTGGCCAACAAGACAACCTTGAGGTTTGGGTCTAAGCCGTTACTTTAATTAGAGCCGCTTCTACTTAAAGAGCCTTCTAGCTGCTGTACCTAAAGAGCCTTCTAGCTGCTGTACCTAAAGAGCCTTCTAGCTGCTGTACCTAAAGAGCCTTTTAGCCGCTTCTATTTAAAGAGCCTTCTAGCTGCTTTAACTAAAGGGCCGTCTAGCCAGCAGAAGACTATCGAGCAAAGCTGTCACCGACAGCAATATCAGGCCTAGAATCAAACGCATATCCCCCAGATAAATACTGGTTTCTATAGGGTAGGCAATGGTTTTGTCCAGCGCTGCCAGCTTAAACGCATGGCGGCCTTTGAGACTAGGGTTGGCAATAAGATCCATAAAAGAGCGGCGACTGCGGTAACGAAATATTGCACCGTCGGTCCATTGCTCAGCATTTTCAATACCCACATTGTCGAGAACGGTATAGGCCGCCTGGCCAAAGATCACCGGATGGCTGGCGCGCTTAAATAGCTCTGGGTACATGTGTTCCATATACCGATCCATTAGCTGTTGGGCAGACTCTCCGGGCTCTGCGCCCTCTACATCTGGCGGGTTGTCATTCAGATCCAGTGCATTGAGCATTAAAAACTGGCGGCCACTGTCGTTGCGTAAAAAGGTTTCAATGTAGGCCACTGTGCTGGGGTCGCTGCCGTTCTGGGTCATGGTAACGACAAACTGGTCGACTTCGGCATCGCTCAAGGGCCCAGAGAAATCTGTGTACCAAAACACAAAGGCGGCGTAGACGAGGGCACTTGAGAGCCATATTTTTGTTCTTTGGGTCATTGTAAATCTCCGCTGTTGGCCGCAGCCATACTCTTGGCTACATTCTTGGCAATACTCCCGTTGAGGGATGTTGATAGATTGGTAACCGCGCAGTCATTAATGCCTAAGGCGACAATAAAAGCTCTAGGTTAAACTATCCTTTGAATTACGATAATATAATGGCATTATTAATGTCAATATATTCCCATAACAACAATTATAAGAGAAGAGAACTAGCTATGGTCGCACTCACTACAATGGTTGATTACAGCGTCGAACAAGGCGTTGCCGTTTTAACACTGAATAACCCTCCGGTTAATGCATTGAGTCAGGGAGTTAGGCAGGGCCTTAAAGAGGGTGTAGAGAAGGCACTTGCCGACGACAGCGCCTCAGCTATTCTTATCTATTGCGAAGGGCGTACCTTTATTGCCGGCGCAGACATCTCTGAATTTTCTTCAAAACCTATGGGCCCAGACTTCCATGCAGTGCTAAGCACCATGGATGCCTCCGCTAAGCCGATTGTTGCTGCTATTCACGGCACTGCCTTGGGCGGCGGTCTTGAAACCGCTCTGTGCTGTAACTATAGAGTCGCTGTGCCTAGCGCTAAGTTTGGTCTGCCTGAAGTTAATCTAGGCCTGTTGCCCGGTGCTGGCGGTACTCAGCGTCTTCCCCGTGTTGTGGGTGTCGAAAAGACTCTAGCCATGGTGACCTCTGGTGTTCCTATCGGTGCTGCCGAAGCCTTTGAGTTGGGTTTAGTTGACCAGCTAGTTGAAGGTGATTTACGCACTGAAGCGCTGGCCTTTGCGGCTGCTAAAGGGGCTCAGGGTGGCAGTCACCCGCGTGTTCGTGACAATGACGCAAAACTCCAGAGTGCTAAAGAAAACCCAGAAATATTCGCCGTCACTCGCAAGATGTTGGCCCGCAAGACCCGTGGCTTTTTGGCCCCGGAATATAATATTCGCTGTATTGAAGCTGCTGTTAACCAGCCCTTTGATGAAGGCATGAAGACCGAAGCCAAGCTATTTGGCGAGCTGATGGCTGGTTCCCAGTCTCAGGCCCAGCAGTACTTTTTCTTCTCTGAGCGTCAGGCGGCCAAGGTGCCAGGTCTGGACAAGGCGACTGAAGAACTGCCGATTACTAAGGTTGGCGTTATTGGTGGCGGCCTGATGGGTGGCGGTATCTCTATGAACTTCGCCAATGCCGGTATTCCGGTCACGATTGTAGAAACTAATCAGGCTGCGTTGGATCGCGGTTTGGGGACTATTCGCAAGAACTACGAAAATACGGCTCGCAAAGGTCGCTTAACCGCAGAAGCGGTTGAGCAGCGTTGCGGTCTTGTAACCGGCACCTTGGATATGGGTGATCTGGCTGATTGCGATCTAATTATTGAAGCAGTCTTTGAAAACATGGCTGTAAAGAAAGAGATATTTACTCGTCTCGACGGCATTGCTAAGCCGGGCGCTATTCTGGCCTCTAACACCTCAGCACTGGACCTCAATGAAATTGCCTCTGTGACTAGTCGTCCTGAGTCGGTTATTGGTCTGCATTTCTTCTCTCCCGCCAATGTGATGAAGCTACTTGAAGTGGTACGCGGTGACAAGACTTCTGACGCGGTAATCAAAACCGGTATGGCCCTGGCCAAGCGTATTAAGAAAGTCGCTATTCTGGTTGGTGTATGCCCAGGCTTTGTGGGTAACCGTATTCTGTTTGCACGCCAGTTTGAAGCGGCGCGTCTGGCCCTTGAGGGTGCGCCCTTTGAACAGGTAGACAAGGTGTTATTTGATTTTGGTTTCCCCATGGGTGCTTTCCAGATGGGCGATTTAGCCGGTTTGGATCTGGGTTGGGACAAAGACAACTCTAATCCTATGGATGTTAAAGATCGTCTCTGTGATCTGGGTCGTTATGGTCAAAAGACTGGCGCAGGTTTCTATGATTACGACGACAAACGCCAGGCAACACCATCGGCGATTACTACCGACTTATTTGCTGAGGTTGCTGGTTCCTTGGGTATTGAGCGCGGCGAGATTTCTGATGAAGAAATTCTCGATCGTTGCGTACTGCCGATGATTAATGAAGGCGCTAAGATTTTGGAAGAAGGCATTGCAGTGCGCGCCAGTGATATTGATGTTTGCTATGTCTACGGATATGGCTGGCCTGTTTATCGTGGCGGCCCAATGCACTATGCCAATAGCATGGGTCTAGATAAGGTGCTTGAAAAACTGCGTCATTATCAGAAAGTCAGTGGCGATGATTTTTGGGCGCCGAGTGCGTTGTTAGTGTCCTTGGTAGAAAAGGGCGAGCGGTTTAAATAGTTTTCTAATATAAATACCGTTTAATAGAAATTATTGGTCACTGGAAATAAATTTTGAGAGGGAAGGGAAATGAAAACACGTATTACAGAGTTATTGGGCATTGAGCATCCGATTATTCAGGGTGGCATGCACCATGTGGGGTATGCCGAGTTGGCGGCCGCGGTTTCCAATGCGGGCGGTCTGGGTATTATTACCGGCCTAACTCAGGGCACCCCGGAAAAGCTGTCGGCAGAAATTGCTCGCTGCAAGACTATGACCGATAAGCCGTTTGGCGTGAACATCACTTTTCTTCCCTCTATGACCCCTCCCGATTACCCGGGCCTAATTCAGGCAATTATCGATGGTGGCGTTAAGGTTGTTGAGACTGCGGGTAATAACCCGGCGCCCTATATGCCTGCCTTGAAAGAAGCCGGCATTGTTGTAATTCATAAGTGTACTGCAGTGCGTCACGCACTCAAGGCTCAGTCAGTGGGCTGTGATGCCGTGTCTGTGGATGGTTTTGAATGCGGTGGTCACCCAGGCGAAGACGATATTCCCAACTTTATTCTGCTGCCAAGAGCGGCGGATGAGCTGACTATTCCGTTTGTATCTTCTGGCGGAATGGCCGATGCACGTAGTCTGGTTGCCTCGCTGGCCATGGGCGCTGAAGGCATGAATATGGGAACGCGTTTTATAGCGACTCAGGAAGCGCCTGTGCACGAAAATGTTAAGGCAGCGATTTTAGCGGCGACTGAATTAGATACTCGCTTGGTAATGCGTCCATTGCGTAATACCGAACGCGTACTTAACAATCCAGCTGTTGAGCGTTTGCTCGAAAAAGAAAAAGCTCTAGGTGCCGACATTAAAATTGAAGATATTCTTCCTGAAGTAGCCGGCGTCTATCCAAAGATTATGAAAGACGGTGATATGGATGCGGGTGCCTGGTCTTGCGGCATGGTGGCAGGTCTGATTCACGATGTACCTACGGTGAAAGAATTAATTGACCGTATTATGTCTGAAGCGGATAGCCTGATTAAGGAACGTTTGGCGGGCTTGTAATAGAGCCGGTTTAACCTACTTAAATAGAAGCCTACTTAAATAAAAGCCTATTAAGAATTATAAAAAATAAATAATAGAAAGAAGAAACTATGTCTGACGTCGATACCTTAAATGAAGCCAAGCTGGCCAGCTATTTAGAAGCTAATATTGCTGGGTTTAAAGGCCCGCTCAAAGCCAGTAAATTTACTGGTGGCCAATCTAACCCCACCTTTAAAATTGACGCGGAGTCTGGGAGCTACGTGCTGCGCCGGCAACCACCGGGCAAGCTGCTTAAGTCTGCCCATGCGGTGGATCGTGAGTATCGGGTGTTGGCTGCATTGGCCGATACCGACGTTCCCGTCGCCAAGGTTTACCACCTTTGTGAAGACCCAGAGGTTATAGGTTCCATGTTTTATATTATGGAGTTCTGTGATGGTAATGTGCATTGGTCGTCTGCACTAGAAAGCATCTCTAGTAACCAAGGCCGAGGGCAGATGTACGATGAGATGAACCGCGTAATGGCGGCGATTCATTCGGTGGATCTAGATAAAGTTGGGTTGGCAGATTACGGTAGACCGGGCAATTATTTCCAACGTCAGTTTGACCGTTGGTCATCTCAGTACAAAGCGTCAGAACTAACTCCAATTCCTCAGATGGACGAGCTAATTGAATGGCTGGGTGAAAACCTACCGGAAGATGACGGCAAGGTATCTCTAGTTCATGGGGACTATCGTTTAGACAACCTAATGTTTGACCAGGACAACCATACAGTGATCGCGGTACTGGACTGGGAACTGTCGACATTGGGTCACCCCTACGCCGATCTGGCCTACCAATGCATGGGCATGCGGTTACCTGCAACGGACAAGCAGGGCACCTCCTCGGGCCTGCTGGGCGTAGATGCCGCTGCACTGGGCATTCCATCAGAACAGGACTATGTGGACAGCTACTGTGCACGCATGGGCATAGATAAAATTGGCAACTGGTCTTTTTATCTGGCCTTTAGCTTTTTCCGTTTAGCGGCTATTTGCCAAGGTGTCGCCAAGCGCGCTGCCGATGGTAATGCTTCGAGTAAATCTGCCGGTGGTGTTGCTGCCATGGTGCAGCCCTTGGCCGTGAATGCTCTGAGTATTATCCAAGAAGCATAAAACATAAGAATAATAGAGTCGGGAACAAAAACATTATGTCGATCAACAATCGAGTCACCGCGTTAACAGGCACCAAATACCCTATCATTCAAGCGCCTATGGGTTGGATCGCTCGGGCCCAATTAGCCTCAGCCGTCAGTAATGCCGGTGGTTTGGGTATTATCGAAACGTCCTCCGGGGAGCTAGATAATATTAAAGCGGAAGTCGCCAAGATGCGCGACCTCACCGACAAACCTTTTGGTATGAACGTGGCGTTGTCCTATGTGCGCGGCACCAACATTATCGACTTTGTTATCGAGCAGGGTATTAAGTTTGTTACCACGTCGTCAGGCAGCCCTGCGGTTTGCACCAAAGATTTTCAAGCGGCCGGCATCTCGGTATTTCATGTGGTCCCCACGTTAGAGATGGCCCTCAAGGCCATAGATGCGGGTGTCGATGGTCTAATTGTTGAAGGTGGCGAAGGGGGTGGTTTTAAAAACCCCAGCCCCGTATCGACCATGGTATTACTGCCTTTGATTCGCTCCCATTGCGATGTGCCGATTATTGCCGCCGGTGGTATCAGCGATGGTGCCTCTATGGCAGCGTCCTTTGCTATGGGCGCAGAGGGTGTGCAGATGGGTACACGCATGCTGGCCTGCGCTGAGTCTCCAGTGCACGATAACTGGAAGCAGGCTATCGTCAATTCTAAAGAGACCGATACAGTATTTTTAAACCAGCAGGGCCGACCGGCACTGCGGGCGCTGCGCACGGAATTAACGGCGAGCCTTGAGCCTCTGGGTAAAATTAATGTCATGGAAAATATGGCCAACTTACAGGCACTTTATTTTGGTGGCGATATGGAAGCTGCCATACCATTGGGTGGTCAGGTGACTGGGCGCATCGATGAAATATTAACTGCCGAGCAGGTGATCGACCAAACCATTGAAGGGTTTAATACTGTTGTCGCTAATTTGGCCCGTGACTATGCTTAATTGGTTTATGAAGGTCTCTAAGTGGTTATTTACCGCCAGTATGTTCTTGCTGGTCAGTCTTGAAGTTCAGGCTGGCGCTGCTATTGATGGTGTGTGGCGCTTTGCTGATGAGCCGGTATGGATGGAGATTGAATCTGGGCAGGGTTTGGTGGTTCGCCATGACAGGAAACCCGATGCGCTAGGCAAGACTACATTGCGCAATCTGGTTGCTGGGGACGAGCCAAATAGCTGGGAAGGTGAAATCTATGTGCCGCAGCTGTCGAGTTATAAAGACGCCAGCATTGTTTTATCTTCGGCTGACGCTATGGATATAACGGTGAAGGTTGGCTTTTTTCGCAAGCTGGTGAAGTGGCAGCGAGATCCTTCATTCACTGCCACTGAGAGTCCTTCTCTTTAGCCGAAGGCTCTCGATATTCAGCCGAAGGCTCTTCACTTTAGCCGAAGGCTCTCGATATTCAGCCAAAGGCTCTTCACTTTAGCCGAAGGCTCCAGCATCAGCGGCGGCCTTGATGGTCGCTTCGTCCAAACCTAATTCTTTTAATACTTCTTGCCTGTGCTGGCCCATGGTTGCGCCTATGGCGTTGTATTGGGGTTCGGACTTGGACAGTTTGATGGGGCTGCCAATCTGCTGCTGTACGCCATTGTCGTGAGTTTTTACATCCACTACTAAGTTTCGGGCTTTGACCTGTTCGCTGACGCAGGCTTCTGCAAAGCTGAGTACTGGCTCTACGCAACAGTCTTTATCTTTAAAAATCTCTACCCATTCGGCGAGGGGTTTTTGCGCAATGATGGCCTCAATCTTGAGTCTAAATTTGGCTTGGCTCACCGGGTCTATATGGGCGCCTTCTTCCAACAATGAGCTATCACCCAATGTGGCACAGAGGGTTTGAAAAAACTGGGGCTCTAGGCTGCCGATGGACAGGTGACGGTCGTCGGCGGTGCGGTAGTAGTCATAAAAGCTACCACCATTAAGGTTGGTCTCACCGGGCTGGGGGTCGACGCCAGCGGCCAGATAGTTAGAGCCAAACAGGCTGTTCATCGAGAACATGGCATCGGTCATACTGATGTCCACATGCTGGCCTTCGCCACTGATATGGCGCTGATTAACCGCTGCCAAAATACCAATAATGCCATGCAGAGAACCGCCGGCTAAGTCGGCAATGGGCATGCCCATAATCGGGGTGCGTTCGTTTTGGCGACCGGAATATCCGTTGAGCCCCGAGAGAGATAAATAGTTATTGTCGTGACCGGCGCGGTCGCGGTTGGGGCCAGTTTGGCCGTAACCAGTAATAGAGCAGTAAATCAGCTTGGGGTTAATCTCTCTGAGCTGTTCATAGCCGAGTCCAAAGCGGTCCATGACCCCGGGTCGAAACTGTTCAATCACAATATCGTACTGGCTCACTAGTTGTCTGGCGATGGCAACGGCCTCAGGCTTTTTAAGGTCTAGGCCAATAGAGCGTTTATTGCGATTTAGCTGGCCATGGGCTGTGGAGGTGCCGTCGGCAAAGGGCCCCATAGCTCGAAGCATATCGGGACGTGTGGGTGATTCTACACGCAGTACTTCTGCGCCCATGTCGGCAAGCATCATGGTGGCAAAAGGGCCGGGAACCAGGGTGGTGAAATCGAGTATTTTTAAGTTTTCTAGAGCGCGCATAATAGTTTTTATTTTATTTATTAGAATGCTGGAACAGACCTAGTATAGGGTTTTGACGCCATTTGAGATATACAAAAACACAAATAATCTCTATTATTGGCTCACCTCGAAACAACTGGAATTAACCTATGACGGATCAAAAAGCCACCAATGTGCACTGGCACCAAGGTGAAGTAACAAGAGAGGATCGCAATCAGCTGTTGGGACAAAAAGGCGCCACATTGTGGTTCACCGGTCTGTCTGGCAGCGGCAAAAGCACCGTGGCTGTTGCCCTTGAAAAAGCCCTGTTTCAGCGTGGCAAGCTGACCTATCGTCTAGATGGCGACAATGTGCGTCTGGGGATTAATAAAAATCTTGGTTTTTCTGCCGTTGACCGTGCGGAAAACATTCGCCGTATTGGCGAGATCGCAAAATTATTTGTCGACTCCGGTGTAATCGCGCTGTCGAGTTTTATCAGCCCTTACCAAGCGGACCGTGACCGTGTTCGTGAGTTGCATGCCGAGTCTGATTACGCCTTTATTGAAATTTTTGTCGACTGCTCTCTGGCCGCTGCCGAGGCTCGAGACCCTAAAGGGCTATACAAAAAAGCCCGCGCTGGCGAGATCAAAAACTTTACCGGTATCGATGATCCCTATGAAGCACCACAGGCCGCTGAGATTCATCTGCACACCGATAAAATGAGTCTCGAAGAGGAAGTTGAGCTAATTATCAACTATCTTGAAGGGAATGGATTTATTGCAGCGCTGTGACCTTTTTTGCCATCGCCCTTGCTCTTGATAGGCTTGGGCGGGGCTTCTTAATTTTGGCGCAGCCGTTTAATGTAGAGGGCAGCCGCCTAGCCAACCACACATTTTAATACCCAATGGAGATACACCTTTGATTAAGCCCCATGGCTCAGATACGCTCAACAGTCTTTTAGTAACCGATGCAGACCAACTGCAACAGCTGCGCAACGAGGCAGAGTCATTGCCTTCACTGCTGCTTAATTCGGCGGCTGCCGCCAATGCGGTAATGATGGGCGCAGGCTACTTTAACCCTCTGACCGGTTATATGAATTTAGCGGACTCATTGAGTGTTGCCGAGACGCTGCATACGGTTGATGGTCTTTTTTGGCCAGTGCCAGTAGTCAATCTAGTCAAAGATGCCTCTGCTATAGAGGGCGCCGGCCGCATTGCGCTGCGTGACCCCAATACCGAGGGCAACCCGGTAATGGCAATCATGGACGTGGATGCCATTGAGCAGGTAACTGATGCGCAGATTCATATGATGGCCCAGGAAATATTTGGCACATTGGACCCCGAGCATCCGGGTGTCTCTACCTTTACTGGGCTGGGCCGCCATATGGTCTCCGGTAATATTCAGGTACTTAGCCTGAGCTACTTTCAAGCTGACTTCCCCGATACCTTCAGAACGGCTAACGAAATTCGCGATGAAATTACCCAGCGCGGCTGGCAAAAAGTTGTCGCCTTTCAAACCCGTAACCCAATGCACAGAGCCCACGAAGAGTTGTGCCACATGGCCATGAAACGCCTCAATGCCGATGGTGTTGTAGTGCACATGTTGCTGGGCAAGCTTAAGAAAGGTGATATACCTGCCTCAGTGCGGGACGACTGTATTCGCAAGATGGTTGACCTGTACTTCCCAGAAAACTCTGTGATGGTTACCGGTTATGGTTTCGATATGCTCTATGCGGGCCCCCGTGAGGCTGTGCTGCATGCGGTGTTCCGTCAGAACATGGGTTGTACACATTTAATAGTAGGTCGTGACCATGCAGGTGTCGGGGACTATTACGGTGCCTTTGATGCCCAAACTATTTTTGCAGACAGGGTACCGGAAGGTGCTTTGGACATTGAAATATTTAACGCTGACCACACCGCTTTTTCGAAAAAGCTTGGTCGTGTCGTTATGATGAACGAAGCCGAAGACCACACCAAAGACGATTTTATTCTGCTGTCTGGCACCAAGGTCCGCGAGCTGTTGGGCAATGGCATAGCGCCACCGCCAGAGTTCTCGCGCCCGGAAGTGGCCAAGATACTGATGGATTATTATCAGTTAGAGAATGCATAAGGCACATAACGCGCTAGCTAAGAAATGCACTAGCTAAAAAGTGCACTAGCTAAGAAATGCACTAGCGAATAAATGCACTAGCCAATAAAAGAACTAGTTATTAAATGCACTTTGATAAAGAGCCCCTATGACCAACTACGACATTTTTAACGGCGACGCCGACGGTATCTGCGCACTATTGCAGTTGCGCCTCGCCGAGCCCAGAGATGCCCAGCTGGTCACCGGGGTTAAGCGGGATATTAATTTGCTCAGCCAAGTGCAAGCAGAGCAGGGCGACCGGCTCACGGTACTGGATATCTCTCTGGACAAAAATCGCGATGATTTGCGGCGGGTTTTAAAGGCCGGTGCGGAAGTGTTTTATGTAGACCACCACTTTGCCGGTGAAGTGCCTGCATCAGCGTCCCTAAAGTCCATGATCAACGAAGCCCCAGATGTCTGCACTAGCTTGCTCATTAACCATTATCTGCGCGGTGCTCAGGTGGCTTGGGGCATTGTGGGTACCTATGGCGACAACCTGAAACAAAGCGCTGAAGGCATGGCGAAAAATACAGACATTAACGCCCAGCAGCTGCAGCAATTAGAAAACTTAGGCATCTATATCAACTACAACGGCTATGGTTCAGATATTGCCGAGTTACATTTTCACCCAGCGGAGCTTTATCAGCTGGCGTCCCAGTATGCCAATCCATTAGATTTTATTGTTGATGGCGCTCAGCACTTTGAGCAGCTAGAGACCGGTTATCAGCAAGACTTAAGCGCTGCTCAGGCGGTTGAGCCATTAATAGCGACCGATGCCATTGCCTTATTTGAGCTGCCCGATGCCCCTTGGGCGCGCCGTGTTAGCGGTGTTTACAGCAATGATCTCGCCAACCAAAACCCCGATCGTGGCCATGGAGTGTTGACGGCTAAGGCCAATGGTAACTACCTAGTCAGTGTGCGCGCGCCGCTCAATAATAAGCGCGGTGCTGCCACTCTGTGCCGACAGTTTGCCACCGGTGGTGGACGCGAAGCGGCGGCTGGTATTAATGATCTACCAGCTGATATGCTGGCATCTTTTATCGATGCCTTTAAGCGAGCCTACCCATGAATACTCCTGCCCCACAGCGTCCTTTTTCTATACTTGGTATTCAGCAAATTGCCGTGGGCGGCGCCGACAAACAAAAGCTGCGTAGTTTTTGGGTCGACTTGCTGGGACTTACAGTTCGCAGTACGTTTGTTAGTGAGAGCGAAAATGTTGACGAAGATATCTGCGAGATGGGCGCCGGTGACTTTATGGTTGAGGTGGATCTAATGCAGCCTTTGGATGTTAATAAAAAACCTCGCGTTGATATTCCGGCCCTTAACCATGTGGGCCTTTGGGTCGATGATTTGGCCGCTGCAGTTGACTGGTTGGTAGAGCAGGGCCTGCGCTTTACCCCCGGTGGTATCCGCAAGGGCGCAGCTGGTTATGACGTCTGTTTTGTTCACCCCAAGGGTAACGACGAGTTCCCTTTGAGCTCTCAGGGTGTGCTGGTTGAACTGGTACAGGCACCAGAATCTGTCATAAACGCTTACAAAGTCATTTCTGAGGCCTAAAACTGATTTCTGAGGCCTAAAAGCCCAATAAATCAATGGTTTAGGGTGCAATCTACCTGTCTTCCCTGTATCCTGCGCGCCAATCTGGACCATCTCCAAACTCCTATTTATCTTTGCCACTCAGGTCCATAGTCGGCATCACTTTAAAAGACGATCTTATGACCTTTGATGACTTGGGCCTATCAGCCCCTATTCTTAAAGCTATTGCTACGCAAGGCTATAGCGAACCTTCACCCATTCAGGCCAAAGCAATTCCTGCCGTGTTAGAGGGCCATGATGTGATGGCTGCTGCCCAGACTGGTACTGGTAAAACTGCTGGCTTTACATTGCCTATTTTGGAGCTCCTATCCAAAGGCCGCCGTGCTGGCCCTAACCAGGCACGCACCCTAATTCTTACCCCGACTCGCGAACTAGCGGCTCAGGTAGGTGAGAGTGTTGCGGTTTACGGCAAGCATTTGAACATGACATCTACTGTGGTGTTTGGTGGCGTTAAAATTAACCCTCAGATGCAAAAGCTGCGTCGCGGTGTGGATATTTTGGTGGCCACTCCAGGTCGCTTAATGGACCTGCACAGCCAGAACGCTGTTAAGTTTGATAATCTTGAAGTGCTGGTTTTGGATGAAGCCGACCGCATGCTCGATATGGGTTTTATCCATGATATCAAGCGTATTATTGGTTTACTGCCCAAGCGTCGCCAGAACCTAATGTTCTCTGCGACCTTCTCTGAAGATATTCGCAAGCTGGCTAAAGGCCTAGTGCGCAACCCCATCGAGATTTCGGTGAGCCCGCGCAATGCTGCGGCGCCTTCTGTAGAACAGTGGATTTGCCCTGTCGATAAAAAACAAAAAGGTCCATTGCTGATTAAGCTGATCCATGACGGCGGCTGGGGTCAGGCACTGGTATTTACCAAGACTAAGCATGGCGCAAACAAGCTGACTAAGTTGCTTGAAGCGGCGGGTATTACCGCGGCGGCTATCCATGGCAATAAGAGCCAGGGCGCACGTACTAGAGCGTTGGCAGACTTTAAAGCGGGCGAGATTCGTTTATTAGTGGCAACCGATATCGCTGCCCGCGGTCTGGACATTGAACAGCTGCCTCAGGTGGTTAACTTTGACCTACCTAATGTCTCGGAAGACTATGTTCACCGCATTGGCCGTACTGGCCGTGCTGGTGCATCAGGTCAGGCAATCTCATTGGTTAGTGCCGACGAAGTCGATTTACTCTCTGATATTGAGCGCCTCACGCAAAAGCTGTTAGAGCGTCGTGAAATCGAAGGCTTTGAGCCAGACCAAAATTTACCTGTGACTACTCTCAACAAGCCGATACGCAGCAAGAAGCCCCGTAAAGCGCTTAACAATGAGACTAACTCTACGGACAATAGCCGCCACAACAATGGCGCAACCAATGCCAAAAAACGCACAGTTTACGGCCATGGTCCTAAGCCCGGCGGCAAACTAAAGTCTGGCGGTCGCAACCAAACAAGTCGTCCTGGTGGACGTTCTGAAGGCTCTTCTGAGCCTCGCTCAGATGCCAATGGCAATCGTGCTTCTCGACCAGCCTCTCGATCTGCGGCGGCGCCTAGATCAGGAGCAGCCCCAAGCAAGCCTTCAGGCAACTCTCCCTACGGCGGTGGTGGTGGCAAACCGACCTCCGGTCGCAATCGCCCCTCCGGCGGTAATTCTAACCGCAGCTCTGGCCGCAGTTAGACTGGGTTCTTGGGGCCAGTTCGGTCCCTTTTAGCTTAGCTAGGCGCTTCACCAAGGCGTGGCTAAGCAGTCCCATTGTTGTTTCCTATTTTAATCTCCGTTATCAATAAGAGAGCCCGTTTTAATGTTTGAGTTTCGCTTAAGTAAAGTCGCTACCTTTAAAAATGACATCCTTTCCGGTCTTACTGTTGCCCTAGCACTGGTCCCAGAAGCGGTTGCCTTTGCCTTTGTGGCCGGCGTTGATCCTTTAGTGGGACTTTACGCTGCCTTTATGGTTGGCCTTATTACCGCCTGTATTGGCGGTCGTCCGGGCATGATCAGTGGTGCCACCGGTGCTCTGGCTGTCGTTATGGTCTCGTTAGTCGCCGACCACGGAGTTGAGTACCTGTTTATGACTGTCGTTTTGATGGGTATTTTGCAGATTACCGCGGGGGTACTCAGACTCGGTAAATTTATTCGCATGGTGCCATACCCAGTGATGCTGGGCTTCGTCAATGGCTTGGCTATCGTGATCTTTCTGGCCCAGTTGGGGCAATTTGGTGACGCAGGTCAGCCCGGTTGGCTAGATGGCACCTTTATGCAGGGCAGTATTGTTGATGTCGCATGGCTGCAGGGCCAAGAGCTCTACATGCTATTGGGCCTAGTGCTGGTCACCATGTTTATTATTAATGTTCTACCACGCTTTACCAAAGCTCTACCGTCATCGTTAGTGGCGATTGCAGTGGTGACTGGCTTAGTGATGGGCCTAGATTTAAATACCAAAGTAGTTGGTGATATTGCGTCTATTAGTGGCGGTTTGCCGAGCTTTCATATGCCAGAAGTGCCGTTTAATCTAGAGACGTTTTGGATTATTTTGCCTTACGCCATTATTTTGGCGGCGATTGGTTTGATTGAATCATTGCTAACCTTGCGTCTAATCGACGAAATTACCGAGACCCGTGGTCGTGGTAATCGTGAATGTATTGGCCAGGGCGTGGCGAACACTGTGACAGGCTTATTTGGCGGCATGGGTGGCTGCGCCATGATCGGTCAGAGCATGATCAATGTGAATTCTGGTGGCCGTGGTCGTATGTCTGGTATCAGTGCCGCGATTTTCTTATTGCTGTTTATTCTGGTTGGCTCATCGGTCATTGAGCAGATCCCTCTTGCAGCGCTAATTGGCGTAATGTTTATTGTGGTGATTGGTACCTTTGAGTGGTCGAGCTTTCGTATTGTCGGCAAGGTACCGCGCAGTGATGCACTGATCTTAGTCACCGTGTCTGGTGTTACCGTGGCCACAGATTTAGCCGTTGCTGTGGTCGTTGGTGTGATTATCTCTGCACTGGTCTTTGCTTGGGAACATGCCAAATATATTCGCATTGATGCCCGTGAAGACCACAAAGGTTCCACGGTTTATGCCGTGACTGGGCCTTTGTTCTTTGGTTCGGCAACAGCGTTTTTAGAGCGCTTTGACCCTAAAAACGACAACGACGATGTGGTTATCGATTTTGCTCGCTCCAGAGTGGCAGACCATAGCGGCCTCGAGGCGATTGACAGTTTGGCCGAGCGCTATGAAAATGCAGGTAAGACATTACACCTTGTTCACCTGAGTGAAGAGTGCCGCCGCCTGCTTAAGAAGGCCGGCAATCTGGTTGAGGTCAATGTAATTGAAGATCCTAAATACTTTGTTGCGGAAGATAGCCTAGCCTAATGAACTTAAAACTGGCGATTTTTAAACCTATGCTAAAGCTGGCCATGGAGCGAACTGGCCATGGTGCAGCATTGGGTTTTGAATTGACCAGAGTAGGGTACGGCGAAGTTGAGATGTCATTTGCCTACAAGGAAGAGGTTGTTGGCAACCCGATCACCGGCGTTGTTCACGGCGGGGTCATTGTGAGCCTGCTGGATACCTGCTGTGGCTCTGCTGCAATCACCACGCTCAAGCGCCCCGCGATAACACCCACAATGGATCTGCGTTTGGACTATATGCACCCCGCAGAGCCCAACCAACCGATTCATGTATCGGCCAAGGTTTACCGCAACACCTCCAATGTTATGTTTTGCCGAGGTTCCGCTTGGCAAGATGACCCGGAAAACCCCATTGCCCATTGTGTGGCCACGTTTATGAAGGTGGAGAGCCCCAGTCTGTCGTTTGGCAATGTGGTGCGCCGTCGTTTTAACCGCTTTATTCACGGTAACAAAGCGTTTGAGAAGGAGGCTGACAAATGAGCCTTGATCTAGAACAACTTACATTAAGCCTAAGTCAGGCGCGCCAGCAGTCGAGCCCCCAGCAGATTCTTGATTTAATTCCCTACAGTAGCTTTATTGGTGCCCAGGCTAAGGTATTGAAGGCAGACAGCGAGAACGTACTCTATTGGCTAGAGAGGCGCGCATCCAATATTGGCAACCCAAGTCTGCCAGCAATTCATGGCGGCGTAATAGGGGGCTTTCTCGAGCTTTCTGCCTCTATCGAAGTTCTCTATACCCTAGATGTTAATGTAGTCCCCAAGGTAGTAGATTTTTCTCTGGATTATCTGCGTCCGGGGCGTTACAAAACCATTTACGCCAATTGCACCGTGCTACGCCAGGGCAAGAAACTGGTCAATGTGACCGCCACCGCCTGGCAAGACAACCCAGAGACCCCAATCGCTACGGCGCGCTGTCACTTCTTAATCTCCTAAAAACAATTCGAACCCTTTTTGCCCCTTTTTTGGTTTAACAGCTTGAAATATTTGCGACTGCCCCCATCTTTTACAACATCCAAAAGTCACAGATTACTTAACAGGAGCAATAACGGAAATGACAGCCAAAGCTAAATCAGGTGCAGAAACTCTGGGTTTTCAAACCGAGGCCAAGCAACTTCTTCACCTAATGATTCACTCTCTTTACTCCAATAAAGAGATTTTCTTACGTGAGCTGATTTCGAATTCTTCAGATGCCACGGACAAGTTGCGCTTTGAAGCCCTTGAAAATGCCGATCTGTATGAAGACGACGGCGACCTACATATTCGCATCGCAGTCGACGAAGACGCAAAAACCATTGTTATCTCCGATAACGGTATTGGTATGTCTCGCGACGAAGTTATCACCAACCTGGGTACCATCGCTAAGTCGGGTACTGCAGAATTTCTTAAAAACCTCAGTGGCGATCAAAAGCAAGATTCACAGCTTATTGGTCAGTTCGGTGTGGGCTTTTACTCCTCCTTTATTGTTGCCGACCGCGTAGTAGTAGAAACACGCCGTGCCGGTGCCAAGCCTTCAGAAGGCATTCGCTGGAGCTGTGAAGGCGAAGCGGATTACCAGATCGAAGCTATCGAGCGCGCAGAGCGCGGCACCTCGATTACCTTGCACCTTAAGAGCGAAGAAGAAGAGTTTGGCTCTGACTGGCGCCTGCGTAGCATTGTTAAAAAGTACTCAGACCATATTGCCATTCCTGTGGAGATGCTTAAGCAAGAGCCGCCAGCAATGCCAACAGAAGAAGGCAAAGAGGAAGAAGAGCAGGCTGAAGTGGTTCCTCATTGGGAAGCCGTTAACGATGCCAAAGCACTGTGGACTCGCTCTAGAAGCGAAGTCAGCGACGACGAGTACAAAGAATTTTATCGCCATGTGTCCAATGACTTTGCCGAGCCACTGTCTTGGAGCCATAACCGCGTAGAGGGCAAGCACGAGTACACCAGCCTGCTGTATATCCCCGGCATGGCACCGATGGACCTCTATCAGCGTGACGCCACTCGCGGCATCAAGCTGTATATCAAGCGCACCTTTATTATGGATGACGCTGAACAGTTTATGCCTATGTACCTGCGCTTTGTAAAAGGCGTGTTGGACAGCACTGATCTGCCATTAAATGTGTCTCGTGAGATTTTGCAAAAGACGCCCATGGTCGACAGCATTCGTGCGGCACTCACCAAACGTGTCCTAGATATGCTCGGCAAAATGGCCACTAACGAGCCAGAGCAATACGCCACTTTCTGGACCCATTTTGGTGCCGTGTTAAAAGAAGGCCCCAGTGAAGATCACAACAACCGCGAAAAGATTGCCAAGCTATTCCGTTTCGCCAGCTCCACCAGCGAAGGCGCACAGCCAACCGTGAGCCTGCCGGACTATATCGAGCGCATGAAAGAAGGCCAGGACAAAATTTACTATGTGACTGGCGAAAGCCACTCGGTGATAGCCAACAGCCCGTACCTCGAAGTGTTCCGCAAGCACGGCATTGAAGTGCTGCTGATGTCGGATCGCATTGATGAGTGGATGATGGGCTATCTCAATGAGTTTGATGGCAAGTCATTCCAAGATGTTGCGCGGGGCGAATTGGATCTGAGCAAGATTACTGGCGAAGAGCCTAAGTCTAAGAAAGATGCCGACAGCGACGACAAGTCAGAGAATACTGAGCATGACGAACTGTTAACCCGCATTAAGACATTGCTGGACGAGAAGGTTGAAGAGGTGCGCACCACCACCAGACTAACCAGCTCACCCGCCTGTTTAGTGGTTGGCGACAATGATATGGGCGAGCAGATGCGCAAGATTATGGCTGCTGCCGGCCAAGCTGTGCCCGAAGCCAAGCCTATTCTCGAAATTAATATGGAGCATCCACTGGTCAGCAAGCTAGAAGCTGAGAAAGATGACGACGGCGCTAAACGTCTGGCCCGCGTGTTATTTGATCAAGCTGCTCTGTCTGCCGGCCGGCCTCTGGAAAACCCTGCCGAGTTTGTACAGGAGCTCAACCGCTTGATGTTTGATTAAAATGCCTGAAATGAATTCAAATAGCGGCCTTTGTAGGGGCGCTATTTGAGTTTTCATGGCTATAATGAGGCACGCTAAAGATGCACTTTTGATAAAGCACTTTTCATAACGCATTTTGATAAAGCACTTTGATAAAGCATTTTAGATGATTCATCTGATTGGAGCTCGGTCCCTGTGACAGACAATAAAAATCATAGAGTAGCAGTGTTAGGAGGCGGCAGTTTTGGCACCGTCCTAGCCAATATGATTGCGACCAACAATTATCCCGTCACTTTGTGGCTGCGCAGCGAACAGCGCGCCACCGATATTCGTCATTCCGGTGAAAATAGCGCCTACCTGCCGGGCTACCAGCTACATCCCTCATTAAATATAAGTACCAACCTTGCCGAGGCTCTGGACGGTGTGGATACTGTGCTTTTTGCTGTCCCCAGCAGTTCCTTTCGTGAGCTTGCGCGACAGGCCAGCACCTACCTATCCAGTGACTGTGTAGTTATCAGCGCAGCCAAAGGCATTGAAGCCAATAGCTTTATGTTGCCCAGCGAAATCTTGGAAGAGGAGATGCCCCAGTGCTCGGTGGCAGTTCTTAGCGGGCCCAATCTGGCCAAAGAAATTGCCCAGTTTGAAATTACGGCGACGGTGATTGCCAGTGACAACGATGCGCTGTGCAGTCGCGCTCAAGCTTTATTGAGCTCAAATTACTTTCGTGTGTACACCAACCATGACCGCTACGGTGTTGAGTTGGCCGGCGCATTAAAAAATATCTATGCCATTGTCGCCGGTATAGCTGAAGCCATGAAGTCTGGGCAAAATACCAAAAGCGTGGTGCTGACTCGCAGTTTGGCAGAAATGAGTCGCTTTGCGGTCAATCTGGGGGCTAACCCTCTGACCTTTTTGGGTCTGAGCGGAGTAGGCGACCTCTATGTCACCTGCACCTCCCCTTTAAGTCGTAATTTCCGTGTTGGCATGGCTCTGGGCCAGGGTAAATCCCTAGACCAAGCGATAGCTGATGTAGGTCAGGTGGCTGAAGGTGTAAATACGACTAAACTTGTTAAAGAGAAGGCCGATGTTTTAGGTATTTATATGCCCCTAGCATCGGCTTTATATGCGACATTGTTTGAGCAACGGCCGATTGCAGATTCGTTAAAAACGATGATGCTCTCTGAACAAAACACTGATGTTGAATTTATGGTGAAAGCAAATGACTGATAAAAATGGAACATTAACCAATAGTAATACTTGGATTCGTCTGGCCTACATGGTCTTATTTACCCTACTGCTAATGGCTGCGCGACTAGTGATAAGCCTGGTCGTATTTGTGCAGTTCTTGCTGGTGTTAGTGACCGGCAGCGACAATCAGAACCTGCGGGATTTAGGGCAGGGCCTGGGTAAATGGGTCTACCAAACCATTATGTTTTTGACCTTCAATAGCGAAAGCAAGCCGTTCCCCTTTGACGAGTGGCCAGTGGTTGACCCTTCAGAGGGTTATTCAGTGCGCACACCGGAAGTGGTTGAGGACGGCGAATTCGTTGAAGTAGAAGACGATGACGTGCCCTCGTTTACGTCTAGTGATGAAGCTGCCGATCAGGATAGCCAAGACGTAGAAGATAAAAAGCCAGCGGACGTAAAAAAAGCGCCGAAAAAACAAGCTAAAGCGAGCAAGGATTCTGTAAAGCCTGTGGCTGATAAAAAGCCCTCAGCGGGTAAAGAGCCCTTAGCGGACAAAAAGCCCTCAGCGGTCAAAAAGCCCGCAGCTGATAAATAGCTAAAAAACACATTACACAACAAGCGTGAAGCTATTTCTACTGCGCCACGGCGATGCTGAGCCGGGCACAGCAGACAGAGTTCGGCCACTATCGATCTATGGCCGGGAGCAAGTAGCGCAGCTAGCAATGCAGCATATGGATGCTGCTAAAAGTATTAAACAGGTGGTCAGCAGCCCGTACCTTAGGGCTGTGCAAACCGCCAAAATTTTTACCCAAGTCACACATAAAAATAATATCGCAATCGATTGGTTAGATGATCTAACGCCGCTGGGTGACCCGCGCGCCATACAAGGATTTTTGCAACAAACCCAAGCAGATACTGTGCTCATGGTAAGTCACTTACCATTGGTTGGTTTGTTAGTCGATTATTTAACCGGAGAAACCGGTACTCGTATGGGTACTGCGAACCTAGCGTCGCTCTCTATGGACTATCCCGCACAGGGAATGGCAACATTGAATTGGATACATTATGTCGATTGAATTTATCAGAGAACGCAGCTTCGAAAATAACGGCCTAACCTTTGCCGCTAAAGAATGGGGCCGCTCCGGTTACCCACCAGTCATCGCCCTACATGGCTGGCTAGACAATGCTAATACCTTTGACCGCATGCTGCCCCATATGGAAAACGTCCATGTTATAGCGCTAGATTTGGCTGGCCATGGCCGCAGCGATTTTCGCTCGCGAGACTCTGGTTATGATATCTGGCACGACATAGCCGATGTTATGGCTGTAGCAGACCAGATGGGCTGGGAAACCTTTGGTCTGATAGGCCATTCACGAGGTGCGATTATTTCGGGCCTAGTAGCAGGGACTTACCCAGAACGCGTGACCAGTGCAGCGCTTATTGATGGCTATATGCCACTGCCGGAAGAGGCCCACAATACGGCCAAGCATTTTGCCCGAGCTATTCATGAAAATAAGCGTTTTGCCGCCGCCTCAGCCACCGGTTTCCAAGACTATGATCGGGCAATATTGGCGCGAGTTAATGGCTTTGTGAAGCTAGAGCAAGAGGCTGCTGCAATCTTGGCCGAGCGAGGTGTAGAGGAAATTGACGGACTATTTTACTGGCGCAACGACCAGCGCTTAAAAGCGGCGTCAATGATCAAACTCTCCAAGGATCATCTGCATAGTTTCCTGTCTGCGATCAATGGTCGAGTACTGTTGATTCAAGCCGAAAACAGCGTCTTCTCCCCCAGTGACAAGCAGTCCGAAGCCTTTGATTGGATTCCCCATATGGAAATCGTCAAGATGCCTGGGTCCCATCACCTGCATTTAGAAGGTCAGGCCGAGCAAGTGGCTGTGAAGGTTCAAACGCTCTTTAGTTGAGGGGCTGTTAAGTTATTTAGTTGAGGGACTGTTAAGTTATTTAGTTGAGGGACTATTAAGTTATTTAGTTGAGGGACTATTAAGTTATTTAGTTGAGGGACTCTTGAGTAAAAGGGCTGTTTAGTTAAGAGACTCTTCAGTTAAGGGACTCTTTAATTAAGGAAGTCTGCCGGTAGCTGAGCCAATATCTTGACCAAGCGCAATTAAGCATCTACTTTTAAAAAAGACGGTTCGTGAGTGTAGTAAGATTTATTGACTCACTCACAGACTGTTTTATTAAAAGGAGAAGATTATGTTATTACCAATTGAGCAGCTAACGGCGTTTCTAGGCTGGTGCACGTTGATCAATATCGGGCTTCTGCTGTTCTCCACACTTATGATTGCATTGATAAAAGATTTTGCGATTAGAGTGCACAGCAAAATGTTTGATCTGGACCCGCAAACATTGCCCGCCATGTATTTTGATTATCTAGGGCGCTTCAAAGTATTAGTGATTGTATTTAACTTAGTACCCTATCTCGCACTGCGAATTATTATGTAAAACTCGCAGTGCCCAAGGAAGGCGCTAGCCTCAAGGCTGGCAAGCAGACAGGAGTCTAGCTGAATGAGTAGTATCGATATAGGCAGTATCGTTATAGGTAATCCCGTTGTAAGTGATCCTGATGTAAATAGCCCTGATTTAAATAGCCCTGATGTAAATGGCACTTACGCAGCCACCCAGGAAAGTGAATTAGAGGCCGCCACCTGCACAGTGTGTTGTGGCAGTAAAATCCATAAATGTAATGTTTGTCAGGGTAGCGGCAATATTCGCTGTATGAGATGTTTCGTCGCCAGTGCGGACGGTAAAGGTACCTGTAGCATTTGTGCTGGGCTGCAGAAGCACCGGTGCAATCTCTGTATTCAAGGTCAGGTTAGCTGTGCGGTTTGTGGTGGAACAGGCCAACGTTGGTAGATGACTACCGGACGATGTAGATAGTGGCAGCTACTTTTAATAAGGGCTCTTGATAAGGGCCTTTTAATAAGGGCTGATAAAGAGCCGTTAATATAAACTAGGCGTAGAATACGCAAATAAGCGAAACACAAAAAAGCCCGATATTGCTATGCAGTATCGGGCTTTTGGTGTTTGGACAGTCTTGAATTACTGGTTGTTCAGTAGCGCCAAGAATTCAGTGCGAGTAGCCTGTTCAGTCCGGAAGCTACCCAACATGGCAGACGTTTTCATTGAAGAATTTTGCTTTTCAACACCGCGCATCATCATGCACATATGCTTGGCTTCAACAATCACTGCAACGCCGCGAGCCTGCGTAACTTCTTGAATCGTAGAGGCTATTTGCTGGGCCAGTGCTTCTTGGATCTGCAAGCGGCGGGCAAACATATCAACTACGCGAGCTACCTTAGACAGTCCTAGAACCTTGCCGTTAGGAATGTAGGCAACATGACATTTACCAATAAAGGGCAGCAGGTGATGTTCACAGAGCGAGAACAGCTCGATATCTTTCACGATCACCATTTCTTCTGAATCAGAGGGAAACAGGGCGTTGTTGACGACCTGGTCCAAATCCATGTCATAACCACTGGTGAGATAGGCAAAGGCCTTGGCTGCGCGATCAGGGGTATCTAACAAGCCCGCGCGAGACACATCTTCTCCGGTGCTCTCAATAATCTTTGCGTAATGATCTTTCATGGTTATTCCTTGTTTTAGGACTTCTATTTTAATAGCCGGTCATTTTCCAACAAACTAAAGACCATTGCCAGTTTCACAGGTAAAATATTACCTCGTCGGAGGCGCAATGACAGAATTGACACACAACACAGATAATTCAACGGCATTAACCGTTGCAGCCATGCTTGAGCGCGGTGAACAGCTATTTGAAGCTGAACAACTGTACTTTGGGCATGGCACCACAAACGCTTGGGACGAGGCCGTATATTTACTGTCCTCAGTGCTCAATTTGCCGCCAGATGCAGACCGATCACTGCTCACTCAGGCACTTACGCCTCAGCAGCAAGCCGATGTTCAGGCCCTTTATCAGCGCCGAGTAACAGAGCGTATTCCCGCTCCCTACCTCACTGGAATCGCTTGGTTCTGCGACTTACCCTTCGTAGTTGACGAACGAGTAATTATTCCTCGATCGCCAGTGGCAGAGCTTATTTTCAGTGGTTTTAGACCATGGTGTGAATACGAGCCCAGTCATGTATTGGATCTCTGCACAGGCAGTGGCTGTATAGGTATTGCCTGCACCTACGCCTTTGTGCAAGCCCAAGTAGTACTCAGCGATATATCCGGCGAAGCCCTAGCTATAGCAAACATGAATATAGCCAAACATGAGGTTGCCGACCGGGTGAGGGCGCTTGAGTCCGACCTGTTTGACAGCCTAGGTGGCCAGCGCTTTGATCTTATTGTGAGTAACCCGCCCTACGTCGATGCCAACGACTTAGCCGAGATGCCCAGTGAGTACCAACACGAACCGGAACTGGCATTGGCGTCTGGCAAAGACGGCTTAGATTTTACTCGACGGCTACTCCGAGAGGCCGCAGATTATTTGACTGAATCCGGTGTACTGGTGGTTGAAGTTGGCAATTCTTCAGTGGCTCTAGAGGCTGCTTTTCCCAATGTGCCCTTTATCTGGCTCGATTTCTCAGAGGGCGATGCTGGGGTATTTGTATTGACCCGCAATGAGTTACTTGAACATCAGGAATCTTTTTCCTGATTTACGTATAATCACGATCATTCAAAACGGTTACCGAAGAGCTTGAGAAAACTATGTCCGGAAATTCCATAGGAAAACTTTTTACAGTCACCAGCTTTGGCGAAAGCCATGGTTTGGCGATTGGCTGTATTGTTGATGGCTGTCCTCCCGGTTTGGAGATAAGCGCCTCCGATTTACAGCCAGACTTAGATCGTCGCAAGCCCGGCCAGTCTCGCTACACAACCCAGCGCAAAGAAGACGACGAAGTCAAAATACTGTCTGGCGTTTTCGAGGGTCGCACCACCGGCGCCTCGATCGGAATGATGATCGAAAACAAGGATCAAAAGTCCAAAGATTACAGCAAAATCAAAGACTTATTTAGACCTTCTCATGCAGATTATACCTACCATCAGAAGTATGGTGAGCGAGATTATCGCGGTGGCGGACGCAGTTCAGCCCGGGAAACAGCCATGCGCGTTGCCGCTGGTGGCATCGCAAAAAAGTATCTTAAAGAGCGCCTAGGCATTGAAATCTTCGGCTATGTCTCCCAGTTGGGACCCGTTATCGCTGAGCGTTTTGAGCAGTCTGAAATTGAAAATAACCCGTTCTTTTTCCCGGATCCGGATAAGGTCGCAGAGCTAGAAACCTATATGCAAGCTCTAAGCAAAGAGGGCAATTCCATTGGCGCCAAAGTGACTGTTGTGGCTAAAAACATGCCTGTGGGTTTGGGTGAGCCAATCTTTGACCGTCTTGATGCCGAACTTGCCCACAGCCTAATGGGCATTAATGCCGTAAAAGGTGTTGAGCTTGGTGCTGGTTTTGATGTGGTTGCCCAGAAGGGCACAGAGCACCGTGACGAGTTAACCCCCGGTGGTTTTCTCTCTAATAATTCTGGTGGTGTACTTGGAGGCATTTCGTCTGGCCAAGACATTATTGCTCACCTTGCGCTCAAGCCAACTTCAAGTGTGCGTATTCCTGGCCAGTCTATTAATACTGCTGGCGAGGCTGCTGAGGTGGTCACTACTGGTCGCCACGATCCCTGTGTTGGTATTCGTGCTGTGCCCATTGCTGAGGCGATGTTGGCGATTACGCTGATGGATCATTATCTGCGCCATCGTGGGCAGAATGCCGATGTGGATTCTGGGTTAGCGCCGATTTAGTGATTTTTGGTTATTAGTTATTGGGAGGGGGCAATAGACCCTGGTGAAGCCCTTGCGATCGGTCCCATGGGTGCAACCCTTTTCAGCGTTCGCTCAACTCGCTTCGCTCAGACAGTGAGCTCTCTCAATCTGAAAATGATCACACCCATAAGCGGGTCCTGACTGATCGCCAGGGCTCCCCCAGGGTCTATCTGGACTCTCGCAGTGCATCTAAATAAGTAAATAAAAAAAACAAAAAACAGAACTCCCTACCTAGAAACCCGCTTCGATATTGAGGCTTACCTACCCCTGTCCTCTTTCAAAACCGTAGCCAGCATGGATGCTGGCTCCGAGACTACAGGGATGTATTCACGTCGTGTTTTGAAAGAGGACAGGGGTAGGTAAGCCGGGCAAGTGCTCCGCACCAATATATCTCATTCTATGTTTAGCATGCCCAAAGAAGCTCTTTGGGTACGAGATGACAGCAGGCGGCAGAGTGCCAGTGCGAGCTGGGTATGATTGGAAGGCTGTCTAGCGCTGTTCCCGAGCAGCCAGCTTGCAACGAATATAATCACTGTGAAGGATATGTAGTAAATCAGCCACGCGGCGAATAATACCCTCCTCATGCTTATCCAAGTGACCATCAGCATAGGCCACTCGCCACATCGCAGTAAGCAGCTTCATCTTTTGGTCCGCACTGAAGTGAGTATTGATCTCACGGGTAAACTGATAGAGCGACGTAGCCTCAGACACCTCATCGCGGGACAAAAGAATAAGCTCATCGACCTGATCGCTGGACAGCTCCAAAATTTGGCACAGAGTCTGGCTGATAGAAGCAAGCTCCTGCTCATCCAAGTTGCCGTCAATCACCATCACCTCAACCAGCAGAGCCGCCGCCGCAAGTTGCTCGCTTTTAACGGAAGCGTCGTCAGACTCAAGAACATTCTTAGCGAAAAACCCTTTTATTTTACTGATCATTAGTGGATGTCCCGCAGCCAAGTTTCAAGTTTAATTTGGTCCGCCACAAAAGCGCGAATACCGTGAGAGAGTTTTTCAGTTGCCATCGGATCATCGTTTAGCTCATAACGAAAAGAACTCTCACCGCCGAATTGGTAATGGATAGTCGAGCCCGTATTGGCCGGGTCGAGCTTGCGATCAAGTACGCCATAATCGTCATCGAGAGCCTGTAAAAGCTGAGGGCTAATAGTCAGCCGGTCGCAGCCAGCCAACTCAGTGATCTCGTCAAGATTGCGGAAGCTTGCGCCCATTACCACAGTGTTGTAACCCTGCTGCTTGTAATAGTTGTAGATGCGCGTCACCGACTGTACACCGGGATCATCGGCCGGAGCATAGTCATCCAGGTCAGTGTTAGCCTTATACCAGTCCAGAATACGACCCACAAAAGGAGAAATAAGGTAAGCGCCAGCATCCGCGGCCGCCGCAGCCTGAGTAAAGTTAAACAGTAGGGTTAGGTTGCAGTTAATGCCTTCTTTTTCTAGCTGCTCAGCCGCCTTAATACCTTCCCAAGTAGAGGCCATTTTAATCAGAACCCGCTCCTTACCAACACCAGCCTGCTCATACATCGCAATCAACTGGCGAGCTTTAGTAATAGAGGCATCTTTATCAAAGGACAGGCGCGCATCAACTTCTGTAGAAACTCGGCCCGGAATAGTCTCGAGAATTTTTTCACCAAAACCGACAGCCAACTTATCCATGCAAGCCGATAGCTGTTCAGCAGAAGATAGCTTACCGCTAGTCACAGACTTGATCACGCCCTCAACCAATCCGCGATAAGCAGGCATCTGGGCCGCTTTCAATAGCAGAGAAGGGTTGGTCGTTGCGTCTTCAGGGGAATACTGCGCAATAGCATCAAAATCCCCAGTATCGGCAACCACGGTCGTCATTTCCTTTAACTGGGCAAGTTTGCTCTTATCTGTCATGGTTCATTCCTGTTGTTTTGGCTAATGCAGTGGTCAACACGTCGATGGTTGCACCGGGTTTGTAAGCGTTTTCGCTGATATGGCGCCTAAACTGTCGCGCGCCAGGCATGCCGTGATAGAGGCCTAAAATATGCCGAGTCATGGCCTGCAGTCGGGTGCCTTTGGCCAGCTCATTATCCACATAATTGAGGAACTCTTCAGCGATTTTTTCACGGGATTTAATCGGTGCGTTAGAGCCATAGAATTGCTGATCTACACTGGCTAGTAAGTATGGGTTTGTATAGGCCTCGCGGCCGACCATAACGCCGTCAAGGCGCTCGAGATGCTGCTTGGACTGTTCCAAGTCAGTCACTCCGCCATTAATAATAATCTCTAAATCGGGGAAGTCTTGTTTGAGCTGATAGACCCGATCATAGTTGAGCTCAGGAACCTCGCGATTCTGCTTGGGGCTAAGACCCTTTAACCAAGCCTTGCGGGCATGGACCAAAAAGGTTTGGCAGCCAGTCTCAGCCACAGTACCGACAAAGTCGCAGAGAAACTCATAGCTATCAAAATCGTCCACGCCAATGCGGTGTTTGACCGTAACCGGCAGATCCACTGCATCGCGCATGGCAGCCATACAGTCGGCAGTCACTTGCGCGTTCTTCATCATCACAGCGCCAAACATACCATTCTGAACCCGATCACTGGGGCAACCACAGTTGAGGTTAATCTCAGCATAGTCATACTTGCTGGCCAACACACAGGCCTTGGCTAAATCGGTGGGACTGCTACCGCCCAGCTGCAGTGCTACAGGGTGCTCAAACGAATCCATTTGCAGATGGTAGTCAGTATCGCCATAGATTATGGCGCCGGTGGTAATCATCTCGGTGTACAGCACGCTGTGCTGGCTGATCAGGCGCAAAAAATAGCGACAGTGACGATCGGTCCAGTCGAGCATGGGTGCAACGCAGAATTTTCTGTTAATGTTCAATGGCTTAGCTCAATCATGCTGAATTTTGGTACTGACCCCATTATCGTCTAAGCCCTTGATATAAGGCTGCCGAGAGGCAAGGGCAGGAGTATAACAACATGAAAAATAAAACGACATTTCAATCTGGACAAGTCGTTAAAAGCCTTAGCGTTATTGGTTACGAAATATCCCTGCAGCTCAAGGGTTGGCGTCTGCTAAGTCATTTATCTCTGGAGAGGTCCGCTCAGCCTTTAAATTCAGCCCTTGAGTCCATGCGCCCAGATAGACCACTGCGGCGGTTACCAGCCCGTAGGTTGCCATGGCGATGCATATCAGCACAAAGAAGTCCTCGGCACTAGCGTTGGGTTGATTGCTAAGGTACCAGCCGCCAAAGGCGACGACCAAAAGTCTAGCGAAGGCCCCCATCACCGGCCACAGCAATCGCCTTGCACCTTGCGATGCAAAGTATAGGCACAGGCCTAAACCAAAGAATGCGTAAAATGGGCCGACAATTTGTAGGTAACTTCGGCATGCCGCCCGCACTGTCTCCACATCGGTAAATAGGTTGGCCCAAAGAGATGGAAATAAGGAGAGTATTAGGCCCATAGATCCGGCTAATGCGGCAGCATAGAACGACGAGATCCAGCCAATTTTAACTCCCCTCTGGTATTTCCCAGCACCAAAATGAGTGCCCACCATGGTAATTGAGGCCGAGCCAATCCCAAATATCAGCGGGATCATCAGGAATTCCAAACGAGCACCAATGCCATATCCCGCCAACACATCAACGCCAAGTCTGGCCATCATGGAGGTGATAATAATGACGGTCAAAACCGAAGACAGGGGCGAGACCGAGGCCATGCTGCCCACTTTCAGAATATCCAAAAACGCGGAGGCTTGGATTGAGATGCCGTTAAATCGCAATTGCAATACGGCTGATGTGCGCATCAAAAACCAGAGCTGTAATAGCCCAGCAACAGTAAAGCCAACAATACTACCCACTGCAGCTCCTGCTATGCCTAGTGCAGGAAACGGACCTATACCAAAGACAAACACAGCTGACACTAAAATCTGGATTATTGAGCCAAGTGCCATGGCACCGGCCGCTACGTTCATTTGTCCCGTACCACGGATAACGGCGTTAAACACATTGGCTAGCCATATTGCCATGCAACCACTGAAGAAAAGGTCGGAATAGGCTAACGCTTCTTTTAGCACATCGTCTTTGCCTCCGAGAGTGCTGTAGATCGTTGCTCCAAAGCTGAGAAATAACCAAGAGAACAGAACCGAAAAACCAATGGTCAATATAAATGCATGCAGTGCAACTGACTCAGCGCCATCTCTGTTTCCAGCACCCAATTGCTGAGCAACAGCGCCTGAAATAGCACCACCAAAAGAGCCTCCCGCCATCATCATGGTTAACATGATCATGGGGAATGCCAGTGCCAGACCGGCCAAAGGGGCAGTTCCAAGCTGGCCAATATAAAAGGCCTCTGCCATGGACGTGGCGAGCATAATAAACATCGCAATAATATTGGGTGCCGCCAATCTGGCTAATGTGGGGCTTATGGGATCTGTTAGCAGATTCTTGTGCATGCTTGTATTCCAGAGTAGCTGCGATCAGACGTACGCCAAAGGTACATTAAATGTGAATCAAAGGTGCAGTGAACAAATCGGTTTATAGAGCTGGCGCTTTCCGATATAGGTTGTCGGTGCCGCCATTAATTGTTTGCAACAGAATAGCATTCCGACACATTCGTGCATATTAGTAAGAACATTTAATGTCTTAAGTCCTATGGCGAATTTGGGCTATTAGCTACAAGCGCTAGTAACATGAACAAGCTGCAAAACTATTTAAAGTCACATAGACGGCGGGTGTAATGTCTATGGTGCATTGTCTCAATTAATGCCTCGATTAGCGCTTTCAAAATAACTCAATTAAGAAGGTTATGTGAATGAAGCAATTACTATTTTGCTTGATATTTTTGTCCTTAGCCGGCTGTGGCGGCGGAAGCCCTGCACCCGAAATCCCCGAAGCGGCCATTGCATCCAAAATCTTTAAAACCAAGGTTATTGATGGGTACATTAGTGGTGCCAATATCTTTATCGACAATAATTGGAATCTCCAGCAGGACAGCAACGAGCCAAGTGCCTATGAAGACACCGATAATCAAACCTACTATTTTCTTGAAGAGGATTTTGCCGGAATCGACAGCTGGTCGATCGATTGCTCTCAAAAGCGCCCGAGAATTGCCCAGGTTCCTCTGGGTGCTCTCGATTCTGTGCGCGGTGATGTCACCTCAGCCTATGAACTCTATTATTTGCCGTATTTTTCAGAGGGTGCTGTAGGCGAGCAAGGAGAGTACCGCGCAAATATAACGCCCTTAACGACCTTGTTTCTGCCTTTCATAACAGAAGAGCTGGACGGTATTAATATTGACGATGTAGACGGCTGCGGCCCAGCAGCAAATGCCGTAGCTACTAATGTATTGAGCAAGGTAGACAATGTCCTTAATGAGTTAAGCCTTAAATTCAGTATTGACGTTTTCACCTTCTATGATGACTTTATCGCTTCGGGTGATTCTGAACTACAGGCCTATGGTGAGGTAATAGTAGATTTCCTGAAAATTGCGTTTGCGATCGGTCGGGTTATTGAAGAGGAATATCAGAGCAACAGTAGGGTGGAGTTAGATAAGTTATCGGTTGAGACGATTCTGGCAAGAGAGTCCTTTGACACCATGACTTACAACTTTTTTAGTCAGGGAGAATATATTGATTTAGAGGATGATTATATTGAATTTACTCTCTATGGGTTTTATGGCGTCTCAGTAAATTCTGTAGGTGAACCGCTAAACTCAGAGGGCGACACCTACGTATTAACCCTCGAAAACTTAAAGTTAAATTCTAATTTTCTTGTACGTGAAATAATGATTTCTAAAAATGCCTTGTTTGCAGATAACAGGGTGCTGTTTGAAAAAAAACAAACTACTGATGCTGGTATTGAACGGCTAATTCATTTCAGTCAGTTCTCCCCTGGAGATCTGCTTTATGAGGTTCTAGAAAATGAAGCTCTGCGCAGGGTTGGCATAGTGGAGGTTGTAGATGGTCGTTTACATGGCCTGCAGGTTTATTTTAACAACCCCGCTAACAACTACTTTAATTATGATCTTGAGACTATCTTTACGACCCGTGATGCTATCGAACTTGAGGCAATATGGAATGAAGTGGCTTTATTGCAGACAGATATCGCGACAATAGACCAAAACCGATACCTTTTGCTGCCCTCTGATAACCAGGTGTTACAAAAGCACCCTTGGAGTTATGTCGAGCGTTATGTCGATATACCAAGCCCAGGGGTAGAGAAACGATGCTTGAACACTGAAACTGAAATTGAGTATATGGGTGAAGAGGCCTATGCAGTTTGCTTGGAAGGGGTTCAGGCTGTCGAATAACATCCCTCTAGCCCCTCTAGTCCCTCTAGCAAAGCCATGGATAGTTAGCAGCGTTCTGGGCAGTTACAGGTGCCACCAGGTTTGAATACTCGTCAGTCAAATTCGACGGCGTAAAACTTTGGTATTGATTGCTAGGGAGGCAGGATTGCTTTAGGTTACTCGTATCAAGCAGCGAGCCAGACCTTAAAAGAGCTCGACGCAAAAGCCTAGGCAACCTCCATATAGCGATCAAGCCCATGAACACTGATAACAATAGTTCTATGAAACTTATTACAGGGCAGAGAATTCTCTGCAATCTGAGCAATGCTGGTCCAGGGTTGCACCTTTCCCCATTGGGTACTTTTCGACTTGTTTACGATAGCTTTGATACGCTATTTGGTAGCGGTTCCCGATTTGATGTCAGTACTAAAAATCGATCGATCAATGTGGGCGAACGTGAGCTAGGCATTAGAATCTATCGCCCCAAAAAGACTGTGCCCAAGCTGACCATGGTTTATTTCCACGGTGGTGGTTTTGTGATTGGTAGTTTTAAAAGTCACCATGGCTTTTGTAGCTTACTGGCCAGTCGCGGCAATATGAATATTATTTCTGTGGACTACCGGCTGGCGCCTGAGACTGTGTTTCCGGGCCCGTTGCAGGATGGTTTGGATGCTTGGAATTGGGTAGTTGATCATGCCACTGAGCTGGCTATTGATAAGACCGCTATTGGTATGGGTGGTGATAGTGCCGGCGGTAATCTAGCGGCGGTTTTGTCGATGCAGACTTTTGGTGATCTATTGGAGGGTGATTTAAGTGCTGCGCCAGCCTTTCAATTCTTGCTCTACCCTTGGGTGGACATGAGTGGTGAGTCGGATTCGATTCGTCGATTTGGTAAGGGCTTGATTTTAACTCAAAAGACAATGGAGTTTTTTCGGGATTCCTATTTACCAAAGGAGATGGAGTCGTTAGCCACTAAGACTAGTCCTTTGCTCTGTGCGGATATGAGCGTTACACCGGATACCCTGATGGTAACTGCCGAATATGATGTGTTGAGGGACGAAGGTTTAGCATTTGTAGATAAGCTTAATCAAGCTAAGACCAATATGGTCCATCTGCACTTACCGGACTGCACTCATGGCTTTATCAGTACAGGAAAGTTCAGTAGGGCAACGCGGGAGCGACTGTATCAGGTATGCGACATGTTGCTCGATTATGGTGCCAAATACTGAAGTCCAGAGCGCCTGTTCCCCTTCATGATTTCCCTAGCTTACCGTTATCTCGAGCGCAGCGAGTAGTCTATTGGTTCGGAGCACTAATTAGGTAAACCTTAATATCTGAGCAAAATTCTGGCAGGGTTCTCACCCTGCTGTTTTATTTTTTGCTTACCTAGATGTACCTCGAGAATCCAAATAGTGCCTAGGCCTACCCTGGCGATCAATCAGGGCCAGCTTATGGGTGTAACCCTTTTCAGATTAAGAGAGCTCACTGTCTGAGCGAAGCGAGTTGAGCGAACGCTGAAAAGGGTTGCACCCATGGGACCGATCGCCAGGGTAGGCCTAGTCGCTATAGCACTCCCTAAGATCCAACCCTTCGTGAAAAATAGCCCAGAAACACCCCACTATGTTGCAACCGGCCACATACCCAGCTATGACTACATAGGCTAGCTTTTGAAAGGATTCAGATGCCTATCTCTGAGATATTTCTTTTCCCCCACGTTAAACCCAATCAGAAAGGAACTCTGAATGAACTCACTGAAATCTCTTGACGAGTTAATGTACATTGATAAACAGCACCTCTTTCTAGAAAAAATTGGTGGTAAAAAAGTAGAACTTACCACTCATCATGAAAAAATTGCCTCTATAGAGCTACACCAAGGCGTACCCCAAACCATTAGGGGCCAATTTAACATCGCCAGAAATATGGCCCTGTACTCGTACTTTTTTTATTCCCTAGGCTCCGAACTCCAGCTCAAGGCCTACAGTGTCATCGAATATGCCCTGCGTATTAAGACCAACAGGCAAGACCTTATGCTGCGGCAGTTATTAACCTTAGCCAACCAAAAAAATTGGCTGCAGGACTCTATGTTTAGGCATATAAAAGAACCAGATGAAGACAATAGCTATTGTCATTCTCTCGAGAAAATACTCCCCCAGCAGCGCAATGAATCAGCCCATGGAATACCCCCGCTAGTATGGGACTATATTGGGCATATTGAGCGCTGTGCAGACCTAGTGAATCAGCTTTTTTCTCGGCCGCCCAAATCTAAATGATCGTTATTGGGTTTTCAGTTCAGGCGAGTGGCGGGTCATTGTCTGGTTGAGAATAATGGTCGACTCGATATTTTCTACCTGATCCACATTTGCCAGCTTATCTTTTAAAAATATCTCAAAGGCTTGCAGGTCAGCCATGGCGACTCGCAGTGCATAGTCGTGAACACCTGCCAAAACACAGCATTCTAATACCTCGGGAAAAGCGCTAACCGCAGTTTCAAATTCTGCTGCGTTGCTCAAGGTATTTTTGTTGAGCTTTATAAACACAAAGGCCGATACATTGATGCCGAGCATACTGTGATTAAGGCGGGCGCTGTACTGCTCTATGAGCCCGCTTTGTTCGAGTTTACGTAAGCGTCTTAGGCATGGCGTCTGGGAGAGATTAACACTGGTGGCTAGCTCGGCATTACTAATGCGGGCGTTGGCTTGGAGGGCATTGAGGATCTTTATATCAATGCTATCTAAGTTATGGCTAGATATTGGCATAATCGGCTATATAAAATAAAAAAGTAGGTTGAATCGTACATCAATTCGATTCATATAGGTAATAATTGGCCGAAACTGCTCGGGTTTTTTTGATAGCATTTCGGCATTATTAGCTTCTAGAGAGCAACCCCCATGACAGAAAAAGCGCAGGCACTGGATAGCTGGATTCGCAGTGATTTCAGAGACATGAATACGGTTTTAGAAAAGAGTTATTTTGCTGCCGCCGACCGGCAGTCAACCAGCGGCATGGGTGACAGCATTAAGCAGCAGTTAGTAGACGAAGGGCGCGAACTTATTATCGACCTGCTTCATGAGGGTAATACCGACGAAGGCTTTGATAGTGGCTTTGATGTGCTGGGCAATGTCGGGTTTTATATGGCCGCTTGTCGCCGCCATGATATTACCGAGCCCTCTAGAGAAACGAAATCACCATTGCAAGAAGCCTCGGCACTAGCCATGCAGCTGGGCGCCTCTTTGGGGGTTATTCCACGCTTTGCATCTTGCCATTTAGAAACTCATAACCGCGCCGTTAACGGGTTGTACAAAACCTTTACTCATCTCGACGATGAAAAAGTCTTTCTCGATTACAACACTCGTAGTGTGTTTGCTTTTATTCGCGCCTCCGAAGCACTGAGACAGATTCTTCCTTTAGGTGTTTCCCACCCAGTGACCTACGATTTATTGCTGACAGCCAAGCAGGCACTTGAAGACGTGTGCCGGTTTAATCAGCTGTTATTCGACAAACTCGATACCGACAGTTTTTTCTATTCTGTACGGCCCTATTACCGGCCCCACAGAGTAGGGCTCCACGAATATCGGGGAGCCAATGCCGGCGACTTTGCTGGCATCAATGTGATTGATTTACTACTGGGGGTTTGCCAGGCCGACGACCCTTATTATTCTCAGCTACTCGTCGACAAATTTTTGTTTATGCGTCCGGAAGATCAGCTAGTGCTAAGAGACTCTATGCGGCGGCAAAGTTTGCTCGATAGCTTTTTGCAGGCAGCGAAAGAGACTGACCACAAGCAACCTTGGTTTGAGCAAAACCTCGCACTATTTTTGCAAGTCTGCGAGGCCCATGGCAATACAGCGCTGCAGCACCATGAGCAGCTAGTGCGCAAATTTATTGAGAAGCCGGCAGAGGAAGGGGACCTCACTAATACTGCAGGTATCACGGCCAGCGGACCACCGTTGCCAGTACTGCTAAAAGGCCTTCGTAAGCTTTGCGATATGCGCTGTGCTGCTGATGTGGGTGGTGAGTTTAGAACTCGTCACGGTGACATTCAGAGCCTCAAGGCTTGTTTGTCATGATGGGTGATAAACCAGACGAGGGAATTGCCAAGTGCTTTAGTCCACATCTGGGCACCTACCTGCTCAGCCATTCTGTGGGTCTGCCTCTGCGTGATGCAGAACAGGCTGCAGCTGCCGCCTTCTGGCAATCCTGGCAGTCGGGTAATCGGGACATCTGGAGCCATTGGTTAAAGGAAATCGATGGTTTTCGTGCCCAGCTGGCAACCTTGCTTAATGGCGATCTAGACAGCTTTTGCCCCCAGTCAAGTCTGTCTAGCGCAGTGGCAAAAATTATTGATTCTCTGACGCTTGATAAGGCTAAAAATACAATCCTGCTCAGTGAAGAGGACTTTCCCTCCATTGCTTTTGCGTTACAAAAAGCAGGGGCAGGCGGGTACCGTTTAAAGTTTATTCCAGCGCAAGCTGACACCTCAGAGCTCAATGTTTGGGCAGACCATATGACGGCAGATGTGGGCATGGTCTTGGTAACCCATGTGCAGTCAAATAATGGTCGGCAGTTGCCAGTTCAAAAAATCACCGAACTCAGTCGCAGCAAAGGAATTATTTCTCTGGTGGATATTGCACAGTCCATCGCTATTTTACCCATCGATTTACAGGCTTGGTCTGCTGACTTTGTGGTGGGGTCCTGTGTTAAATGGGTAGGCGGTGGCCCCGGTGCTGCTTTTATGTGGGTCAGCCCTGAGATTATTGCCCGCTGCGAGCCACAAAATGTAGGCTGGTTTTCCCATGCAGATCCTTTTGAGTTTGATATACACCAGTTTAAGTATGCAGATAATGCCCTGCGTTTTTGGGGTGGCACGCCGTCGGTTTATCCCTATGTTGTAGCCGCTCATAGTCTGCAATTTATCAACAGTACCGGAGTCGATGTTATTCGCGCCCACAACTTACTGCTGTGTGACAAAATAATTGAGGCACTCAGTCCGACTCAGCTGGTATCTCCCGCTGATGTGCAGTCTCGCAGCGGTACTGTGATTATTCATTTTGGCGACCACCAAGAGACTTTGGTAACGCGACTGCAGGCGCAGCAGGTGCACTTTGATAGCAGAGCCAAGGGTATTCGGTTGTCGCCTCACCTCTGTAATAGCAGCCAGCAAATAGAGGCACTAATTGGTTTATTAAAATAGGGAGGTTTAACGTACGGCACTGCTCGTTATGGGTTACTCTTACGACATAATAATTTGTCACCAAGAGCAAAGTAATATGAGCAAAGCGGGTTTGAATCGTCGCCAATTATTAAAAGGGTTTAGTACTAGTCTGGGTGTATTGGCCTTGCGAGGTTTTGAGGTACAGGCCGCATCGCGGTTTTATTTTACTCATGGTGTTGCCAGCGGTGACCCCTTATCAGACCGAGTCATTTTGTGGACTCGCTTACTGCCGGGTGATGGCCAGCACAGCACAGTAAAGTGCAGTTGGCAGCTGGCAAAAGATGCAAGCTTCAAACAGATAGTCAGCGCCGGCGAGACGTCTACATCGGCCGAATCTGATTACACCATCAAAGTTGACGCCACCGGACTAAAGCCCAACAGCCATTACTTTTATCGATTTTCCGGTGACGGTTTTACCAGCCCAGTGGGGCGCACCCGCACATTGCCCGTGGGCGATGTCAGTGAGTTTCGTTTAGGTGTTACGTCCTGCTCCAATTACCCCCAGGGTTATTTTAATGTCTACCGCCATATGGCCAATACAGATTTGGACCTGGTGCTGCATCTGGGTGACTACATTTACGAATATGCCGAAGGTGTTTATTCCAACACAGTGGCTACCGATGACCTAGGTCGCCAAGTAGAACCCATTAATGAAATTTTGAGCATCGAAGATTACCGCATGCGCTACGGTCT
>Ga0307998_1000115_pt1 | contig 46682 bp, 36 predicted proteins | sample Davwhametageno37_FD_203147 | JGI IMG/M metagenome (GOLD analysis project Ga0307998, IMG submission 203147) | Marine microbial communities from Davis Island wharf, Antarctic Ocean - #37 | ecosystem: Environmental > Aquatic > Marine > Unclassified | place: Antarctic Ocean: Davis Island wharf... | reverse complement strand
GCATTGGGTAGGTGTTTGTTGCTGGATTATCCTGAACAACAACCCCTGAGGTATTATGTAGCAGGTTCCTTATATCATTTATTTCAAAAGGATTTTCAAATTCAATATTTATCGCTTCACTATGTCCACCAACAACTGGAATACGGATTGCAGTCGCAGTAATCCCCATGGTTTCATCACCTAAAATTTTATGGGTTTCGTGTACTAATTTCATTTCTTCTTTGGTGTAATCATTATCTAAAAAGACATCACAATGGGGAATGGCATTTTTATGAATTGGATAGGGATAAGCCATCGCTCCTTTTTTTCCTTGTGCTTCATTATTTAGTTGTTCGACTGCTTTTACACCCGTTCCAGTAATGGATTGATAGGTGGAAATAATAAGACGTTTTATTTTGTAAGCCTTGTGTAATGGAGCTAAGGCCATGACCATTTGAATAGTAGAACAGTTAGGATTGGCAATAATTTTGTCCTCGGAGGTCAATTCGTTTCCATTAATTTCAGGAACAATTAATTTTTTAGAGGGATCCATTCGCCATGCAGAAGAATTATCAATTATGGTGGTTCCTACAGCAGCAAATTTTGGCGCCCATTCTAGTGAAGTGTCACCTCCTGCGGAAAACAATGCAATATTAGGCTTGGCTGCTACTGCTGTTTCTAAACCAATAACTTTGAGTATTTTTCCTTCAAAGGAAATCTCTTTCCCGATTGATCGTTTTGAAGCAACTAGTAACAATTCTGTTATAGGAAGTTTACGTTCTGCTAAAACTTCCAACATTACATGTCCGACCATTCCGGTGGCACCAACCAGGGCAATTTTCATTTTAATTGATTTTCTTCAAAAATAGAATTAAAAAATACAGTGGCCATAATTCACTATAAATTTAAATTAAAACAACAATTTGTTTTAATTGTAACAAATAATTATTCGTTAATTATTCTCTTTATTCTAGGTCCTAATCCAGAAAGTATTTCGTAGCTAATAGACTGACCCTGTTTTGAAAATGAGGCTGCTGTATTGTGAGTTGTGCCAAAAAAATAGACAGTATCTTGGGGTTTACATTTTATATTTGTGACATCAATCATTAGCATATCCATACACACATTACCAATAATGGGTGCTTCTTGTCCATGAATAAAAACACTTCCCTTATGATGACCAAAGTGCCTTCCAATTCCATCTGCATGGCCAAGTGGGAGGGTTGCAATTTTAGAATCTACAGGAGCTTTCCAGCCATGATCATAGCCTACATAAGAACCTTTTTTAACCTCATGAATTTGAGTAATCCCACTTTCTAAAACAGCAATGGGTTTTAAAAGGGCATCCCATTTTGAGTGGTTTGCAAATCCATGAAATGCAATGCCACACCGTACCATATCATATTGCAGCTCAGGGTAATTGAATACCCCCGAACTGTTTAGTAAATGGAATTTAGGTATTGAAGAGTTTTGCACTGAATGTGCTTTTTTTATGGTTTCAAATAGTGCAATTTGTTGATCACATGATTGGGATGGTCGTAGGTCTTCTGAAACTGCTAAATGAGAATAAACACTCTTTAAATTAAACTGATTGGAAGCTGCTTGTGAAATTACCCAATCAGTGTCTTCAGGAGAAAATCCCACTCGGTATAAGCCAGTATTATACTTTATGTGAATAGGATATTGTGTTTTGTTTGATTCTTTTAGAAGTCTTTTAAAGGCCTTCAAAAGTGAGCGGCTGTATAGGCAAGGTTCTAATGCCTTTTCTATTACTATTTTTAAGGAATCTATCTGAGGATAAAACACCATAATCGGAATTTTAATCCCATAACTGCGCAATATTTCTCCTTCTTCTGCATAGGCAACTGCAAGATAATCAACCCCTAATGCTTCAAGCCTTTTTGCTATAGCTTCTGAAGCGCTTCCATAAGCTCCTGCTTTTACAACAGCTACAATTTGTGTTTTGGGATTCAGTTGTTTTTGAATCTGAGAGTAATTATAATTAAGATGAGAAAGGTGAAGTTTGAGTGAGTTCAAGGCGTTTGATTAGATACTACCGTTATTATCTTTTTTTTTCTTTTGGGCTTTTTGAGCTTTATTAAACGCTACTCTAGATAGAGGTTCATAGTTTTCTTTTTCACCTAAAAGAACTAAAGTGTTACTTTCTGAAGTTCTAAAACTATTATGGGCCAACCTTCCTGTTCGGGTACAAATGGCATGTACTTTAGTAACATATTCTGCCGTAGCCATTAAGGCTGGCATAGGACCAAAAGGATTTCCTTGAAAATCCATATCTAAACCAGCGACAATTACACGTATTCCATTATTGGCAAGGTCGTTACAAACTTTTACAATTTCATCATCAAAAAATTGAGCTTCGTCAATTCCTACGACATCACAGCCATCAGCTAACATAGGAATGTTTGCAGCAGCCGGAACTGGAGTAGATGGAATTTGATTTTTATCATGAGAAGTGACTAATTCATCATCATAACGCAAGTCTATTGCGGGTTTAAAAATTTCGATTTTCTGTTTTGCAAATTGTGCCCGCCTAAGACGGCGAATAAGCTCTTCTGTTTTTCCAGAAAACATTGAGCCACAGATCACTTCAATCCATCCAAATTGTTCGTTTGAGTTTACGGTATTTTCTAAAAACATTTTGTAATTTTCAACTTGAACGACAGATTTTTAAAGCCTATTTTGTCAAAGGTATTAAAATCTAATGGGTTGTAGGGCTAAAAATCATGACAGAACAAATAAAAAATGTATTAGTTAAATGGGCGGAAAGGGTCCTAGACAATCACGAGCATTGGGATGCATTAGAAACTCATGAGGCTCTCCAAAAGCTATATGAGATCTCCATCTATCATAAAATGACAGAAGGAGAAGATGTTAAAAAGACAGAGGGATGGTTACAACACCAAAACCAGCTTAAATCTGTGATAGATTCTTTAGACGGAATTAGTACTTCCAAAGTAAAAACGACTCGAGAAGAAAATATTGAAGTACCCTCTGTAATGGACACTATAAAAAATATGGTGACTGAAATGCCAGAGAGTGAGAGTTATGAAAAATTATTTGATACAGTTTCAGACACACCTACTTTTGTTATTAAAGATGAAAATAACGATTCTCAAACCGTTTCAGAAACATTAAATGAAGAAGAAAAAGTAAACATTAATGATCTCTTTTCAAAGACTATAAGTATTGATATAAACGACCGACTTTCATTTATAAAGCACTTATTTGATAATAATACGGCCTCTTATGAGCGCGTAATTTCTCAAATAATTACCTATCAAAGCTGGGAAGAGGTTACTGAGTTTTTAAATCAAATTGTGAAGCCTGAATATAACAGTTGGAAAGATAAAGAAGAAGTTGAAGCACGTTTTTTAACTATTTTACAAAATAATTTTACTGCATAATTATAATGCAGTAGCTTAATCCTTAAATTATACACACGTGATCTATTTGATCCCCACACCCATTGGTAATTTAGAAGATATTACACTTCGAGCTATTCGTCTTTTAAAAGAAGTCGATTTGATTTTAGCAGAAGATACCCGGGTAAGCATCAAATTACTTAAGCATTTTGCAATTGGTACCCCCCTACAAAGTTTCCACATGCATAATGAACACAAAAAAGTTGAAACGGTAGTGCAGCAATTAAAGAATGGAAAAACAGTTGCACTAATTTCTGATGCAGGTACTCCAGGAATTTCTGATCCAGGATTTTTATTAGTTCGTGAAGCACTCAAAGAGGGGGTGGAGGTTCAATGTTTACCTGGACCTACAGCCTTAATTCCTGCTTTAGTTCAAAGTGGTATTCCATGCGAACGTTTTGTTTTTGAGGGATTTTTACCTCCAAAAAAAGGACGTCAAACACGCTTAGAGCAAATGGCATTAGAAACCCGAACTCAGGTTTTTTATGAGTCTCCACATAAACTACTTAAAACTTTAGAACAACTCGTTACCTATTTTGGTGCTGATCGATCTATTGCAGTGGTTCGAGAAATTTCAAAATTATATGAGAGTACCTTTAGAGGGACCGCTCAAGAAGGACTTGATTTTTTTGAAGCGCATCCTCCTAAAGGTGAATTTGTAATTGTCGTTGAAGGTATAAAAAAATAATAATGCGCTGGAAATCGATCCCCTTAGCCACTGAAGAATCAATAAAGGCTCTTACAAATAAGTTAACGGTCCCTAAAGTTATTGCAAAACTTCTTACTCAACGGGGTATTACTTCCTTTGAACAGGCAAAAACTTTTTTCAGACCAGAGTGGTCACAATTACATGATCCTTTTTTAATGCAGGATATGCAGGCTGCCGTGGTAAGGATAGTTAAAGCTATTGACCAGCAGGAAAAAGTTATGATTTATGGAGATTATGATGTAGATGGTACAACATCAGTCGCATTAGTAACTTCTTATTTTAAAAATAAAATAAATTCATTAACACCCTATGTACCAGATCGTTATAAAGAAGGTTATGGGATATCTATGTCTGGTATAGATGCTGCTAAAGAAGAAGGAATTACGCTAATTATTGCCTTAGATTGCGGTATCAAAGCACATAAGCAGGTCATTTATGCGGCTGAAATGGGTATTGATTTTATTATTTGTGACCACCATTTACCCAGTGAAATTTTACCCCCAGCGGTTGCTGTTTTAGATCCGAAGCGTGATGATTGTGATTATCCTTTTAAAGAATTATGTGGTTGCGGTATTGGGTTTAAACTTATTCAAGCTGTACAGAAACATTTAAATTTTCCACAAGAGGCACTAACAACTTATTTAGATTTAGTCGCTACTGCCATAGCTGCAGACATTGTTCCTATGGAAGGAGAAAATAGAACCCTTACTTTTTTAGGACTCCAGCAGTTTCAAGAAACCCCTCGTATAGGACTCCAATTTTTTCTCAAAACCCTTAAAAAGCCAATTAGGGTTACAGATTTAGTCTTTGTGATTGCTCCTAGAATAAATGCTGCAGGAAGAATGGATCAGGGCTTAAGTGCTGTTGAACTTTTAATGTCAGATAATTTAGAACTTGCCTTACCAAAAGCGCGCTCTATTGATTTTTTTAATACTGAACGTCGTTCTACAGATGAGCGTATTACAGAAGAAGCATTACAGCAAATTGTTTTGAATGAAGAAACAATGTGTTCTTCAACGGTTGTTTTTCATCCTTCATGGCACAAAGGTGTTATTGGAATTGTGGCTTCAAGATTAATAGAAACTTATTACCGACCAACAGTAGTTCTAACTGAATCTGAGGGAGTCCTTTCAGGCTCTGTTCGGTCTGTCTCTGGCTTTGATGTGTATCAAGCGCTAGAGGCTTGTAGCGATTTTATGATTCAGTTTGGTGGACATAAATATGCTGCAGGGCTTACCCTAAAGCCAGAACAATTAACGGAGTTTAAGCAATGTTTTGAGGCCTATGCTAAAGCTCACTTATTACCTGAACAGCTTCAGCCTACTTATAGCTATGACCTTGAGCTTCATTTTGATGCATTAACCCCTAAATTATATCGAATCATTAATCAAATGGCACCTTTTGGGCCTAAAAATATGTGTCCAGTTTTTGTCACTCATTTATGTAAGGATGCCGGTGGAACAAGAGCTGTTGGAAAAGAGGATAATCATTTAAAGCTTGAAATTATAGATGCCGGTGGTACACGCTTTCAGGGTATTGCTTTTGGAATGGCACAACATCTTATTCAAATTAAAAATCAACAATCTTTTTCGCTTTTGTATACTTTAGAAGAAAATGAGTACCATGGAATAGTGTCCTTGCAATTGAAGGTTAAAGATCTTGTGTTTACCCCATAAAAAAACCCTCACAGTTGTGAGGGTTTTTAATTTCAATGAAAATTGATTTAGAAGTTATAGCGGAATGCTGCATTCCAAGTTCTTCCAAATCCAAACCATACTGAATTATTAACATCAACACCATTCCATTTAGTTGAGCCAGCGTCTGCATGAATATTTGTATTTGATTCTGCAATATAGGTAGTGTCAAATAAGTTGTTAACGTTTAATCTGAAGGTTAATTGATTATCTGAATTTTTCTTTGATAATTTTATCGGAATAGAAGCCCCAAAATCTACCAGTCCAAAAGAAGGTAACTTTAATGCTCCTGGATTATCTGGTGATAAAAATGCAGAGTCTACGATACTATAATCAGCATATAGACCATCTACAAATCTGTAGTTTGCATCAAGGTTAATACTACCTATTCGATAATCAGCACCCAAAGACATCGTAAATTGAGCAGCATCACCAACTTTTGCTCCTTTGGTGTAGAGTTTACCTGTACCGATTAATTGCTGCTGATCATCAAAAATATTAGACTCGAAGTCTTTTGTGTATTCCCAATCACCAATTGACAACATACCAATAAGTTTAAGACTCCCTGAGGGTCTCCAGCTACCTTCAAACTCAATTCCTTTGTGAAGAACATCTACGTTAGGAAATTGAGCCGTTCCATCAACACCTTGAGAGTTTGACAAAGAACGTGTTACAAATCTGTTTCCCCAGTTGGTAGCATATACGTTCACATTTAATCTCACTGAGTTAGAGATGTATCCGTAACCCGCTTCAATTGACGTAATTTTCTCATTCTGTAAATCAGGATTTATTTCATTACCAAAGTTTGGAAAAACTGCTCCAAATTGAGGTTGACGAGAGATATAACCTGCATTAAAAAATACATTAGATGTTTCCGTAAAGTTGAAGTTCGCACCCCCTTTTAAATATCCACCCCCTTGATTTTGTGTATCTGATAAAGGATTAGTTGGTTGGTCAAATAAATCTTCACGCTGGAAAGATTGATTTGATAATCCAGCTTGAAGTACAGCAGTTATTTTTTCACCACCATATTCAACTAAACCGTTAACCCCTTGCCATCCTACATATCCAATATTGAAGTAATCAATTTTAGTACCGTTTTTAAGACCCGTACTTTGGAAAGGGCTCGCCTCAATTGTAGACTCAACGATTTGGCCAGCACTATTTTTGTTTCCTGTTGAATAGTATCCGTCAAGGCCCATAAGGTTATTCAATACTCGGTAATGATAACCTGTGTAAGAACGTAAATCAACACCTAAGGAGTATTTCATTTTACCTGACTGAATATTTAAGTTAGAGATTGCTCCAACCCAATCATGAGAGTTCATAGAAGCACGACGCACTAAAATCTCTCTACTTACACCGTCGTCTCTAAATCCGTTTGAACCAATGCTCAATCCTCCATATCTTGAAATATCTCCCGAATAAGCTCCTACTGATTGATTTGAATTAACGATTGCATCGAAGTTGATTGATCCGTCAGCATTTCTAGTTCCTCTTCCATTTTCTGTATAATGTTCTGTAAGATCTTTTCGAAAAGGCAAAATGTCTGTTGTAGAATTTCTGAAATTATTTCCTCTTGGACCTGTTCCACCACCCCTTCCTGCTGAAGCATAGAAAGAAGTATTTAAATCAATGTTATCTGCTACTTTATAATCCCAGTTAAAGGTAGCCAGAGGCTTATTATAAAAGTTTCTTCTCATGCTGAATTCTTCTCCATTTAAAGTTCCACCATTGGTATTCCACGTTCTGTCAATTCCATCATCACCGAAGTTTTGATAATCTCTAATGGACACCCAAACATCTCTTTGGTGGTGCCATTGTGCGGCCCCCAATACTGATAAGTTAAAAGAATGATTAGATCCTTCGGGTGTATAGCCAACAGCAAAGAAATAAGTAGTACCTGCTCCAGAAGTGTTATTGATGTATCCGTTTCCAGCCCATCTAGATAATAAATAAGAAGAAGACCATCCTTTGTCATTTACTCCAGTGTTATAAGCGGCTGTGGTTTTATTGTAACCATTATTACCAAACATTTGAGCAAAGGATCCCCCTTGAGCTTTCTCAGCACTCTTAGTAAAAATCGAAACAGTACCACCAACAGATGGAACGGCTAATTTAGTGGCACCTAAACCTCTCTGAATCTGGATTCCAGAAGCTACATCTGTTAAACCTTGCCAGTTTGACCAGTATACCCTTCCGTTTTCCATGTCATTAACAGGTTGTCCGTTAATAAGAAATGAAGTGTTTGTCTGATCAAAACCACGAAGTGAAATACGGCTATCGCCATAACCTCCCCCTTGTTTTGTAGCGTAAACACCAGGAGTATTGTTCATTATCTCTGGAAATTCTTGATTTCCTACTTTGAGCAAAATATCTTTAGCAGTTATGGTACTTATCGCTATTGGAGTTGATCTTTCCTCCGCAAGATCAATTACTCCAGAGGTTAATACTATTTCCTCTAATGCATTACCCTGCTGAAGACTGAAGTTAATTAAATCTTGACCTTCAACCACTACAGTTGCAGTATCATACCCTACAAAGCTTGCAGAGATTGAGGCTCCATCTTGTACTGTGATGGAATAGTTGCCGTCAAAATCAGTTGTGGTTCCATTACTAGTGTCTATTTCTAGGACAGTAGCGCCAGGAAGCGGCACACCTTGATTATCAACAACACTACCTGTTAGTGTACTCTGAGCCACAAGAGGTGATACAAGAATTGAAAATGCAATTAATAAGATTTTTTTCATCGGTTTATTTTAGTTTAATGATTTATTAATCAAAGTTACTTTTTAAGCAATTACTACATTCGTTTAGATACCACGAAACCCAAGAGTTTATTAAGAAAATGTTAACAACTCTAATACCTGAGTTATTGAAGAAAAAGCCTAAGAAATTGCTTTTAAAAGCGCTTTTGTTGAGGGGTCATGCTCATGGCTGCTTATACCTTCTATGTCTTCTAAAACTGCACTTGCAAGTTGTTTTCCAAGCTCAACACCCCATTGGTCAAAACTGTAAATATTCCAAAGAATTCCTTGAACATAAATTTTATGCTCATACATCGCAATTAAGGCACCTAAAGAAGAAGGTGTAAGAGAATCAATAAGAATACTATTAGTAGGTTTATTTCCTGTGAAAACTTTGAATGGTGCGATTTTTTCTTGTTGATCAGCGGACATTCTACTGGTGCTCAATTCTTCTTTTACTTGTGTAAGAGATTTCCCATTCATGAGAGCTTCTGTTTGGGCAATAAAATTCGCTAATAATTTATTTTGATGATCTTTATTGCCATATAGTGATTTTTTAAAACCAATAAAGTCAGCAGGAATCAGTTTGGTTCCTTGATGAATTAATTGAAAAAAGGCATGTTGGGCATTGGTTCCTGATGCTCCCCAAATAATGGTTCCTGTTTGGTAATTTACTGGAATACCATCACGCCCAACACTTTTACCATTACTTTCCATTATTCCTTGTTGAAGGTAGGCAGGAAGGTTTCTTAAATATTGAGTGTAAGGAATAATGGTTTCACTTTCTGCGCCATAAAAGTTGTTATACCAAATACTTAGAAGCGCCAGCACAACAGGTATATTTTTCTCAAATGGAGTTTCTTGAAAATGACGGTCCATTTTTCCAGCACCTTCCAGTAGACCTTCGAAATTTTTTGGCCCTACGGCTAAACAAATACTAAGTCCCACAGTACTCCACAATGAAAAACGGCCACCAACCCAATCGTTCATTGGGAAGGTATTTTTAGGAGAAATTCCAAAAGCTGCTGTTTTTTGGGTATTAGTAGAAACGGCTACAAAATGACTGGAAATAGCACTTTCAGGGGCATGGTTTAAAAACCAAGCACGAATACTATTAGCATTACTTAGGGTTTCTTGTGTTGTAAATGTTTTAGAAACAATCACAAAAAGTGTAGTCTCTGGGTCAAGATCTTTTATTACTTCTTGATGATGGTCTCCTTCTACATTAGAAACAAAACGAAGGTCCAAATGATTTTTATAATGTTCTAAAGATTCTACCACCATTGCGGGACCAAGATCAGACCCACCAATTCCTATATTGACAACATGTTTTATAGTTTTCCCCGAATGGCCTTTCCATGTTCCGGAAATCACATCATTACAAAAGGAATACATTTTTTTTTGAGTTTCACCAAGAATAGAAAGCACATTTTCTCCTTCAATTAATACGGGCTCTTTTTTTATTGATCTTAAAGCAGTATGAAGTACAGCACGATTTTCAGTGACATTGATTTTAGCACCAGAAAATTGCAAATCTATGGCGGATTTTAGCCCACTCTCTTCTGCCAGTTGAAGTAGTAAATCAAATCCCTTTTTATTAATACGGTTTTTAGAAAAATCAACATAAAAGTCCTCCCATTGTATAACAGAATAATCTAAACGATTTGATTCATTTTTAAAATGCTCCTCAATAGATATTTGAGAGGTTTTTTTAAAATGTTTTATAAGTGCATCCCACGCTTTTAGTTGAGTGGGATTTTTATTAGGAAGGGTCTGCATTCTTGTTTTGTTTATTATTTATCACAATTTCATCTGTTGTTGATGTTTCAAATGGAATGCAATCTAGTTTAGTTTTATAAGGAATAATGTACTTTGAAAATTCAGCTTGTAATTTTTTAGAAATAGGCTTAGCATCTGGAAGTTTTTGTTTGAAGGGATCTACTTGTCTTCCATTTTTCCAAAAGCGATAACACACGTGAGGTCCTGATGTATTTCCAGTCATTCCGACCCATCCTATAATTTCTCCTTGTTCTATAAATTGTCCCGTCTTTACCTTTCTTTTTTTCATATGAAGATATTGAGTAGAATAGGTACTGTTATGCTTTAAGGTTATATAATTCCCGTTTCCTTTGGTATAACCAGATTTAACAACAGAACCATTAGCAGTTGCTAAAATGGGAGTGCCTACTGATGCGGCAAAGTCAGTTCCTTTATGGGGACGTATTCGGTTTCCATAATAGGCAATCCGTCTTCTTAAATTGTAACGTGAAGAAACCCTATTGAATTTTAAGGGTCCTTGAAGAAATGCACGACGTAAGCTTTTCGCATTATCATCAAAATAATCTACAATTCCTTTATTGGGGTCACTTATATATTCGAAAGCATAAAGTGGTTTTCCTTTGTGTTCAAAGTAAGCGGCTTTTATGCGGTCTATTCCGATAGAAATCGAATCATCTACAAATTTTTCGGTATAAATAATTTTAAAACGGTCGCCTTTTTGAAGCCTAAAAAAGTCAACAGTCCAAGCGTAAACATCAGATAAATAATAAGTTAAATCATCATTTATACCACTGTTTTTCATAGTCTCATACAATGAGCTTTGAATAATTCCTGAAGCTTCCAGCTCTACCAAGCGAGAGGGTTTAATAATTTTATTTCCGTATAAACTATCCTGCAAATGAATTAGTGTATACCCAGAAACACTTGGATGATAAACAAAATATTCAGGTAGCGGAATGCTATCGTTAGAAAAGAAAAGGCTGTAGGGCTTTCCTATGGTTAGTTTTCGAACATCAGCTTTTCCTTTTATAGCTTCTAAGATTGCATATACTTGTGGATAGTCAATTCCGTTGGTTTCAAGAATTTTGCCAAAGGTATCACCTCTTTTAATTTTATGTTTTTTTACCTCAAAATAATTTAAGTCAATCCCATAGTGGAGATTAGGAATAGGGGCAGAAATATTGACAGACTCTTTTTTTACTAAATTTTCTCCTTTATTATTACAAGAAATTAATAGTAAAGCAGAAAAAATCACAAACGCACGAAGCATATAAATATTTTTAACAAATTTCTAAACTAAATCAATATGATATAAAAAGAGCTCATAAAGTTATCCTCATTTTTTATACAGTTAGTCAACAGTAATTTTAAAAGGGTGTTTTAAGTTTTTGAAATTTTCCAAATCAGCTTTTATTGAACCCACTAAAATATCTGCTTGAATTCGAATAGGAAGTTTGTTTTTATCGTCAGAGACCCATAGAGTTACACTTTCCTGCTCTTTAAAGACCCTTCCTGACTGAACAACTGGGCGAAATTTCAAACAATTTATTTTACCAAACTCACTATTAATAATTTCCTTACCTAAATACTTTAGTTTGAACACATAGTTTTCTTGATCAAAAAACATGTTAATGTCAAAACTTTCATTAATCCCAATGTCTTTTTCAGGATAAAAGTGGCGCAGGTAATAAAAACAAGAAATTAAGTCTTGCACTTTTGGTTGAGTATCAAAAACCTGAATTGTATTTTTTTTTAGATTATTTACTTCAGCAGTATAAAGTCCTTGATCAAAGTCAATTTCAATTTTTTTTGTGTAGCCTCCTTCATTAATATCTCTAATAAATTTATAGGGTAGATTTGTTATTTCATCAAAATAACTTTCATAATAATCTTCTACCTTAAAAAACCAATTTGCTATGCCTGTAGTTTCACCATAAGCTTTTGCATGAAAAACAGGTCTTCCTTTTAGGGTGTCTCGCTCAAGGGAAAGGGTCGCGTAGCTGGCATTAAAAATACCATAATGAATTCTTAATTGAAACCATTCACCCTGCTTAAAAGGAGGTGAGTTTATTGTTTTTTTATCAGAATTAGCTTGAGAAAATGAAGTAAAAATCCCAAAAAGTAATCCAAAGAGTATACCCTTAATCATAGCACAAAGGTAATAAATACCTTTTTGCAACTACTAAACTGTAAGTTTATAAAATGTTAAATGTCTCCTTTGGTATGAAGCCCATTATAAACTTTATCGCCATTTAGTTTTCCTAGCACTTTTGACAAATTTTCTTTGGATGCTTTTTTAATTCGTTTCAGTGACTTAAAATGACCTAGAAGCTTATCTCTTGTGGCTGGTCCCACTCCAGAAATTTGATCTAATTCTGAATGCAAACTTCCTTTACTTCTTTTTTGTCTGTGAAATGTAATTCCAAAGCGGTGTGCCTCATCTCTTGCGCGCTGTAAAATTTTTAAACTCTCAGATCGCTTGTCTAGGTATAAGGGAATTGGATCTTCTGGAAAGTATATTTCTTCCAAGCGTTTGGCAATACCGACAATAGATATTTTACCGCGTAAGCCAAGTAAATCAAGACTTTTTACCGCTGAGGACAATTGTCCTTTTCCACCATCAATCACAATAAGTTCAGGCATAGAAGCTTCTTCTTCCATAAGTCTTTTATAACGTCTGTAAACAACTTCTTCCATAGAGGCATAATCATCTGGACCTTCAACAGTTTTAATATTATAATGCCGATACTCTTTCTTACTAGGTTTTCCGTTTTTAAAAACAACGCAGGCCGCTACAGGAGTACTTCCCTGGATATTTGAGTTGTCAAAACATTCAATGTGAAGAGGAGGTTTTGGAAGCCTTAAATCTATTTTCATTTGACTCATGATGCGCGAAGTATGTCGCTCTGGATCGACTATCTTCATTTGTTTAAAACGGTCCATCCTAAAAAACTTTGCGTTACGAGTTGAAAGATCTACAAGTTTTCTTTTATCTCCTTGGAGTGGCACGCTAATTTTCAATGCTTCTCCTAATGGCACTAATTCCGAAAGAAAAATTTCTTTAGCATCACTCTTAAATAATTGTCTGATTTCAATAATTCCCAATTGCAACAGAGTTGCATTAGATTCATCTAACTTCTTTTTTACTTCTAAGGTATGAGACCTCACAATAGAACCATGTGAAACTTGAAGGTAATTAATGTACCCATAACCTTCATCAGAAATAATACTGAATACATCTACATTATTAATTTTAGTATTTACAATAGTTGATTTCGCCTGAAAATTATTGAGTGATTGAATTTTTTCTTTTACCAATTGAGCTTTTTCAAACTCCATAGCCTTTGCATGGTCTTTCATTTGATTTTTAAAGGTGTTCAAAGAGCCCTTAAAATTTCCTTTAATGATATCTCTTATTTCTTTGATATTATTATTATAATCAGATTGATTAATTTGACTCGTACAGGGAGCAAGACAATTCCCCATATGATATTCTAAGCAAACTTTGTATTTTGCGGACTTAATTTTTTCATCACTTAAGTCAAACTTACAGCTACGTAGTGGGTAGAGCGACCTGATAAGTCCCAAAAGAGTCATGATTGTTTTTTGGTTTGTGAAGGGGCCAAAATATTCAGAACCATCTTTAATAAGCTTTCGGGTATAAAAGACCCTGGGAAAAGGTTCTTTTTTAATACAAATCCAAGGATAGGTTTTGTCGTCTTTTAAAAGAATATTATAGCGAGGTTGGTGTTTTTTGATGAGGTTGTTTTCTAACAACAAAGCATCCATTTCCGTATCAACTACTATATGCTCAATACGAACAATATTTTTTACAAGAACATTCGTTTTTTTATATTCATGAACTTTATTAAAATAGGAACTAACTCTTTTCTTAAGGTTTTTTGCTTTCCCGACATAAATAATACGATCAGATTTATCGTAATATTGGTAGACTCCCGAAACTTCGGGGAGACTTTTTAATTGTATTTCGATGAGATCAGGTTTCACAAAACGAAAATATTGATTTTCTTTGGGTCTAGAAACTGTTCTAGACATCAATTCAAGTTAATGAAAGAAACGAAAGAAAATTTACGAGCTCTTTTTTTAGAGAAACGTCTAATACTCTCTCCAGCAGTTCGCGAAGAATCAAGCTTAGCTATTGCAAATCAATGCTTGAAATTACCTATTTGGGGGTTTGAATATTTTCATTTGTTTTTACCAATCACCAAAAAAGCGGAGGTAAATACTTCCTTTGTATTAACAATTCTTCAAGCACGAGATAAGAATATTGTTTTACCAAAAATTACTCCTGGTGATTCTCTAACTAGTATTCTTTTAACGGACTCAATTGAGATCATAAAAAATAAATGGGAAATTCCTGAGCCTGAAAGAGGTATTCCAATTGCTCCTTCAATGTTAGATGTTGTTTTTGTCCCTCTTTTGGGGTATGATACTTTTGGAAACAGAGTTGGATATGGAAAAGGGTTTTATGATGATTTTTTAAAAAGCTGTAAGCCAAATATTTTGAAAATTGGTCTTTCTTTTTTTAAGCCTATCAGAAAGATTCAGGGAATACATCCTGAAGATATTCCGTTAGATTACTGTGTTACTCCAAAGGAGATTTATCAATTTTAGGCACTTCTTTCAAAAAGATTTTTTTATTAAAAACAAGCATAATTCCTACCCCCGAACTAATAGCAGTATCTGCGATATTGAAAATATATTGAAAAAACAAAAAAGTATTGCCACCAATTATTGGTAACCAAGAAGGCCATGTCCATTCCACTAAAGGAAACTGTAGCATATCAACAACGTGTCCATAAAATAGTGGAGCATACCCTCCTTCATCAGGGAAAAGTGTTGCAATACTGCTGTAGCTACTTGAAAATAAAACACCATAAAAAACAGAATCAATAATATTTCCCAGTGCCCCCGCAAAAATTAAGGCCAGTGCCCAAATTAATGCCATAGAACTTTTCTTTTTTAGAGAATCCCAAAGCCAGTATCCCAAGCCAACAATTGCTATTAAACGAAAAAGCGTTAGGAATAATTTAGCAGTATCTTCATTAATAAAAGGGAGGAAGTCATTTAATTTAGTTCCCATTGCCATGCCTTTATTTTCGACAAAAAGCAATTTAAAAAACCCGATATCTATAATAGGGGGAACCCCATAACCAGAAAGGGGATAATGCAACTTAATATAAATTTTACTCCATTGATCAATAAAGAGAATACTAACAATAATTAAGAGTACCCACCAATAAGTGAGATATGTTTTTTTAGCGGTCAAAATAGGATCTTTAAAACTTATTTTTGCATATTTTTTGCCTCAATGCTTAAGGTTGCATGTGGCACAAGAAATAAACGTTTTTTGTTAATAAGCTTGCCAGTCACTCTACAAACTCCATATGTTTTATTTTCAATTCTAATCAACGCGTTATTAAGGTCACGAATAAATTTTTCTTGACGAATCGCAAGTTGTGTATTCGCCTCTTTAGACATTGTTTCCGAACCTTCTTCAAAAGCTTTGAATGTTGGTGCTGTGTCTTCAGTACCATTGTTTCCATCATTCATGTATGAACTCCTTAGTAATTCGAGATCTACTTTTGCCTTTTTAATTTTTTCTTCAATTAAGGCTTTGAACTCTAGAAGTTCGCTATCACTAAAACGGATTTTTGTTGTTGAACTCATAACTTATTTTTTTTAATTGTAATAGATGTATTTATGTCTTCAAATTCAAGTACCAATCCCCCTTCCAAAGAAGATTCAAATGTTAGGTTCTCTGTCAAAGTTTCGGACAATATATAACTTTTATTTTCTAAAATGGCGGCTTCTAGTTTTGGTTCCTTTTTCAAGAAAACATCAATTTTATCAGTAACCTCTAGTCCACTATCTTTCCTGAAATTCTGAATTCTATTGATTAACTCTCTAGCAATACCTTCTCGAATCAATTCAGGCGTTAGTGTCATGTCAAGTGCTACAGTCATTCCATTGCCTTGAGCTACTTGCCACCCCTCAATATCCTTAAAATAAACCTCAACATCCGATCGCTTTAAAATAATATTTTTTTTGTTTAGCTCAACCTTTAGCATGTCATTCTCCTCTAACTGAGTAATTTGTTCGTTACTTAAGCCCTGAATTATATCAACTATTGCCTTCACATCTTTTCCAAAACGAGGCCCTAATGCTTTAAAGTTAGGTTTTACTTCTTTTACCAATAATGAGTTTGCATCATCTAAAAATTCAATGATTTTAATATTAATTTCTCCTTTTAATTGCTCCGTAATACTTTCAATTTGTTTTCTTTCTGTAGTATTTTTTACCGGAATTATCATTTTTTGAAGTGGTTGTCGCACTCTAATTTGTTCTTTTTTGCGAAGGGATAATGCCAAGGAAGTAATGGTTCGTGCTTTATTTATTTGGTCTTCTAAAGAGAGATTGATGTTCCCTAAATTTACGATTGGAAAATCAGTTAAGTGAACTGACGTACTATTATTTTGAACCAAATCTTGGTACAATCTATCCATAAAAAACGGCGCTATGGGAGCAGCCAACTTTGAAACCGAAATCAAGCATTCATACAGAGTTTGGTATGCAGCAATTTTATCAGGGCCATATTCACCCTTCCAAAAACGTCTTCTACAAAGTCGAACATACCAATTACTTAATTTTTCCTGGACAAAATCAGAAATAAATCGAGCTGCTTTTGTGGGTTCATAATCTTCATAAGCTGCATCTACTTCCTGAATTAAACTGTGTAATTCAGAAAGAATCCAAAGATCTAATTCAGCTCTTTTTTTCAAAGGTATTGTTACCTCTTTTCTGGGGTTAAAAGCATCAATATTGGCATACAAGCTAAAGAATGAGTAAGTATTATAAAGGGTGCCAAAAAATTTTCGTTGCACTTCTGAAACTCCTTCAGTATCAAATTTTAAATTGTCCCAAGGATTAGTATTTGAGATCATATACCACCTTATTGCATCAGCTCCAAATTGATCAAGGGTTTTAAAAGGATCCACCGCGTTTCCTAAGCGTTTGGACATTTTCTGTCCAGCTTTGTCTAACACTAATCCATTTGAAATAACATTTTTATATGCTTTTTTCCCAAAAACCAATGTTCCAATAGCATGCATAGTATAAAACCACCCTCTTGTTTGGTCAACTCCTTCGGCAATATAATCAGCAGGAAAACTTTCGCCAGCATCAATTTTTTCTTTATTTTCAAAAGGGTAATGCCACTGTGCATAGGGCATAGAGCCTGAGTCAAACCAAACATCAATTAAGTCAGATTCTCTTCTCATTGGTTGTCCATTTGAACTAGAAAGAACTAGTGCATCAACTATATTTTTATGTAAATCAACAAGATTGTAATTTTTATCAGAAAAATCCCCTTCTTTAAAATCAGCAAAAGGGTTTTTATCCATTAATCCTATACTTACAGATACTCCTATAGCCTCTTTTAATTCAGCAATAGATCCAATCACTTTTGTTTCTTGCCCATCTTCTGTTCGCCATACCGGTAGAGGGATTCCCCAAAAACGTGACCTAGAGAGGTTCCAGTCATTAGCATTAGAGAGCCAATTACCAAAGCGACCCTCCCCAGTAGATTTTGGTTTCCAATTAATTTCTTTGTTTAACGAGACCATTTGGTCCCTCACCTCAGTTACTTTTATAAACCAGGAATCTAGAGGATAATATAATATAGGTTTGTCGGTACGCCAGCAATTAGGATAAGAGTGAACATATTTTTCAACTTTGAATGCTCGATTTTCTTCTTTTAACTGAATTGCAATCTCCACATCGGTAGATCGTTCGGGGACTTCTCCCTCTGGATAGTATTCGTTTTTTACAAAACGACCTCCAAGTAGCCCTACTTCCTTCCTAAACCGCCCTCTAAGATCAACAAGTGGAACTGTATTTCCATTTTGATCTAAAACCAGTAACGGTGGAACTTCTGGAGACGCTTCTTTGGCAACCTTAGCGTCATCTACACCAAAAGTTGGGGAGGTGTGAACAATTCCAGTACCATCTTCAGTGGTAACAAAATCCCCAGCAATAATGCGAAAAGCGTTTTCAGGATTGTTTAAAGGTAAGGGTGCTTCTGTCCACAGCTGTTCGTATTTGATATGAAGTAATTCACTCCCTTTTAATTCTCTTTCAATACGGTAAGGAATATTTTTATCACCCGATTTATAGGTTGATAATTCTTCTTGTAGCGTAAACTTTTTCCCAAATTGTTTCGAGACTAATCCTTTTGCAAGCACAACACGAATTGGTTGATATGTATATTGATTAAAAGTAGTGACGACTACATAATCAATATTTTCCCCAACCGTGAGGGCTGTATTAGATGGGAGTGTCCATGGTGTAGTTGTCCAGGCAAGAAAATATAATGGTATTTCGCCTCTTAGTGGAGAAGGAAGACTCGATTCGATTGCTTTAAATTGAGCAGTTACAGTAGTATCCGTTACATCTTGATAGGTGCCAGGTTGGTTTAGCTCATGGGAACTTAAGCCTGTTCCAGCCATAGGGGAGTAAGGTTGAATGGTATAACCTTTATAAAGAAGTCCTTTTCCATGAATTTGCTTGATTAGCCACCAAACAGTTTCCATATACTTTGAAGTATATGTAACATATGGATCTTCCATATCTACCCAATAGCCAATCCGTTTTGTAAGTTTATTCCAAACATCTGTATAGCGCATTACAGCTTTTTTACAGGCCGTGTTATATTCTTCTACTGAAATAGTTTTTCCAATATCTTCTTTTGTAATACCTAACTCTTTTTCTACACCAAGTTCTACGGGAAGTCCATGGGTGTCCCATCCTGCTTTTCTGTTAACTTGAAATCCTTTTTGAGTTTTATAGCGACAAAAAATATCTTTAATGGTACGACCCATTACATGGTGAATACCAGGTATTCCGTTCGCAGAGGGAGGACCCTCATAAAAGACAAAATCAGGGCTACCCTCCCTGTTTTTAACGCTTTTTAAAAAGGTATCATTTTCTTCCCAACAATCCGAAATTTCGGCAGCTATTTTTGGTAAGTTTAATCCTTTATATTCATTAAATTTCATCTCTTTGCTTTATTTTTTAAGCTTATTCAAAGGTGTTACTTAAAACTATTTTTATAGTTGATATTATAAAGACAAGGGCTTTATGTTTCTATGCCCTCCTCTTTTTTGTGTTTCAATGCGAAAGTAATTAATTTTCAATAAAATAGTGAGGCAAACCTTTACGGATTAACACAAGGGATATTTTTCTACTAAAAAGAAAGATTGAGTCCAATTTTAAAATTTCTACCAGGCGCTGAAATTCCAGAGGCAAAGGTTCGGTAGTGAACATCAAAAATATTATCTACACCAAGACGAAAATTCATATTTTCTTTAAGCTTATATTGTGTTAATAACGAAAGATCATTCCAAGAAGGTGTTCCAGAATAAAGCATTAAATTTTCTGATAATAAAGGAGTTTCTTCAAGACCATCTTCTCCACCCAAACTGTAGTTTTCAGGGCTTTTACTACCACTAAATTGAAAACGAAGAGATGCATGCCAGGCTTCTTTCTTTAATGTCAATAATATATTTCCAAAAAGGGGAGAAATGGAGGGAAGTGGTCCGTATAATTCGTCTTTTACAGCTTTTATATATGATAAATTCCCTTGGGTTGAAATAGTTTCTGTAAAGGAATAATAATAGTCTATAGATGCACCAAAAAGATATCTATTACCTAAATTATTATTTGCAAAGGTCTCTAATTCTTCTCCATTGTATATGATAGTATTTAAATCCTCTGTTGTTTTGTCAGCAAAAATAACATACTTATCTCGTCCTATATGACGTGAGATTAAAGTGCTAAATCCGCGAAGAGAAATATAATTTTTCGATTGTTTTAAGTAGTTTGTTAAACCAACTTCAAAATTATAAGCATATTCTGGATAAAGAAATGGATTTGGTACTACTAAAATTCCTCTACTCTCTCTTATCTTACCAATATCATCTATATTAGGATTTCTAAAACCATTTGAAAAAATAGCATTCCATTGTATTTTTTTTGATGGGCGATAAGTAAGGGCAATTGTTTCCGTTAGTGCATCAGAATTATTTTTAAATGAAGAAAGGAACGCATCAATATTATTCCACTCTTTCCAACTTGCATTTAAACCCGAAGAGGTGAGTCGTATCCCTGCATTTAATGTTAGTTGCTCATTGAGGTCCCAAATCCAGTTAACAAAAACCGCAAAACTCCTGTAGGAACTTCCTGCGCTTGGGTAGCGGGTTGGGATAGGTAAATTAGGATCATAGCCGATGATTTGATTTTCATCAAGAATCAAATCCTTTTTAAAGGCAAAAGAACTCACTTTATTATAGGTTCCCTCAAAGCCATAGGAAAAGGAATGATCTTCTTTTAAATCAAACTCAAAATCCCCATTTAAACTTAACACTTTTACTCCTTCTCGCTGATAATTTCTTGTTAAGCTTCCAAAGCTTCGATTAATTCTGGATTCTTCAATATCTTGATAAGCAAATACTATTTTTCCAGAGTTCAACAAGCGGCTGTTTTTAAAAAATTTGTATTGTGGAGATATTAATATCCTTTTTTGAGGACCATAAAACCATTCCGCATATCGTAAACTTCCGTTGCGCTCCTCTTGAAGTTTGTCATATCTTGAAATGTCTGAAGAGTTTGAGTATTGAAAGTTAAAGATCAGCTGATTTTGACCATTTAGTTGGAATAAAAGTTTTTGAAATAAATCAATCTGATTATATCCGGTATTTTTTTGAATCAAAGGATTCTCATTTTTTAATGGAGTAGGACTGAATTGAGACCTGCTATTTTCTGAATAGAAATCAGTAAGGCCCCAGTTTTTAAAACCATGAGGTCTATTCCCCCCCATTCTTAGATCACCAAAATCTGAATAATTAATACTAGTGAGACTTGCCCATTTTTTAAAACTAACCTCAGTAGAAATTGAATTAATTATGGCTTGATCTGCAGATGAAAAATCACTAGAAAATTGAGATATTACTTTTTTTTCACTGTTAATTAATGGATTACGTGTGTAATAATGTATAACACCTCCCAATGCATCAGAACCATAACCCACAGAGGAAGATCCAAACATCACTTCAACACGTTCTACTATATTAGGGTTTACGGTAATGGCATTTTGTAAGTGACCACTTCTATAAATAGCATTATTCATCCGAACACCATCAACAACCAATAACAGTCTATTAGCCTCAAAACCCCTTATTACGGGACTCCCCCCGCCACCTTGTGATTTTTGAATACGAACTCCAGGACTTAACCCCAATAGATCAGCACCATTTGCAGGGCGTTGTAATTTAATTTCATCGGATCCAATAATATTTACTTTTTCTGCAATTTTCTTTCGAGAAGTTGCTTTTCTTGCTATCGATAAAATGACCTCATCGAGCGCTTGTTCTTCTTCTTTTAAAAGAATTGTTACACCACTATTTAAGTATTCTGGTAAAAGCTCTAAAGTATAGCTTTTGAATCCATAATATTGGACGTATAATTTATCATTTTTGGAAAAAACAGAAAGGTCTGCTTTTCCATTTTCATTTGTTAAAGTATATTTTTTCTTAGAGGATTCATATATTGATGCTCCCTTTATGGGATCATTTGAAGTTGCATTAAGTAATAGTAATTCTTGTCCAAGAACCCCAAAGGGCAGAATGCAAATTAAAAAAAAGCTAAAACTACTTAAAAACTTCATTCAATATTTCAGTTGATTTAGGAGGTTTGAATTGTTGTAAGTGTAATTGAAAATAACGGACAACGTGTTTTAATAAATCCGATTTTTCATCTTTTGTAAGTATAATATTTTCAATAGCATCAAATTTCGCACCAAATAAATTTATCCAATAATCTTTTAATTTTCCTTCAAGAAAATCAGGATGTGTCTTTGTAGTTGCCATACAACCAGTTTTCAAATCAAAAAAGGGAGCATTCATTTTGGTTAAGTTTGGATAAAAACCAATAAATTTTGTTAAGTCTATCATCATTTTAATATGAAAAAGTCCAACTTGGTCCTCAGTGTCCAACCATAGTAATCTTGTTTTTAAAAAATCATATAGACCTAGATTAATTTCTTGCTCTTCTTTAACTACTTGACTAATTACTTCAGCTAAAAAAAACAAGAGTGATTTTTTTCTTAAATCAAAAGGAATTGATTGATATGGGTAATGGAGTTTTGCTTCTCTTATATAACCTAAACGATCTTTGGAATTTTTAGGAACCTCTAACTCAAGAAGATTCAGTGGTTCAAATAAAGATCTAGGGATTCTTTTATTATTACGAGAAGACAGTATACCCTTAAGCATATAGGATTGAAGCCCATACTGTCTTGTGAAACAAGACAAAATTATACTTGAATCTCCATATTTTATGGTTGTAAGTGTTATGGCTTCAACAGAATATTGCACTTGTTTTTGTGTTAAACTACCCCTTGAGCAAGCATGGCATCGGCAACTTTCACAAAACCTGCAATATTGGCTCCTTTCACATAGTCTACATATCCATGTTTATCTTTTCCATATTCTAAACAAGATTCATGAATATCTACCATAATAGTTTGGAGACGGTTATCAACCTCTTCTCTAGTCCAGCTATAACGCAATGAATTTTGAGCCATTTCAAGACCTGAAACAGCAACCCCCCCTGCGTTAGAGGCTTTTCCTGGCGCAAATAATAGTTCATTTTTTTTAAATAATTCTATTGCTTTTGGAGTACATGGCATGTTAGCACCCTCACCAACGCAAATACAACCATTATTTAATAATATTTCAGCATCGTCACCGTTTAATTCATTTTGAGTAGCACAAGGAAGTGCAATATCACACGCAACCTTCCAGGGAGTTTCTTTTGCATGAAAAGTTGCCTTTGGGAATTTTTCTATAAATAAACTAATGCGGCCTCTTTTTACGTTTTTTAAGTCCATTATAAAGGATAATTTTTCTTCATCAATTCCATCAGGATCCATTATGTAACCTGAAGAGTCTGACATCGTAAGTACTTTAGCACCTAATTGAATACATTTTTCTGTTGCATATTGCGCAACATTTCCAGAGCCTGAAATAGTAATTTTTTTACCTTTCAAACTGTTTTTTTTATACATCAACATCTGCTCAGTAAAATAAACCACACCATAACCAGTCGCCTCAGGACGAATTAATGATCCGCCAAAAGAGGCTCCTTTTCCAGTTAATACTCCTGTAAATTCATTTTGCAATCTTTTATATTGTCCAAATAAATAACCTATTTCTCTCCCTCCAACACCAATATCTCCTGCAGGAACGTCACGATTAGGACCAATATGACTATAAAGTTCTGTCATAAAGCTTTGGCAAAAACGCATGACCTCAGTATCTGACCTTCCTTTGGGATTAAAGTCTGAACCTCCTTTTCCCCCTCCCATAGGAAGCGTAGTCAAACTATTTTTAAATGTTTGTTCAAATGCTAAAAATTTCAAAACACTTAAATTTACACTAGGATGAAAACGCAAACCTCCCTTGTAAGGACCAATGGCAGAGTTCATCTGCACTCTATATCCTCTATTTACTTGAATTTCTTCACTATCATCAATCCAAGCAACGCGAAATGACAATACACGTTCGGGTTCAACCATTCTTAATAGAATATTTTGCCCATAGTAAATATCATGTTCAACAATATAAGGGATAACAGTTTCGGCAACCTCAGTTACTGCCTGCATAAACTCAGGTTCGTTTTTATTTTTAGCGCTCACTTCTTCAAGGAATTGCTTCACAATTTTGTCCATAGAAAACTAATTTAAGTCTATATAAAGATATTGTATTTTATAATACAAGCTTCTTTAAAAAAGAAAATCAACTAGATTTTCTACTTTAGAAAAGGCTTTAATTTTTATAGATTTAGGGGTTGTTCCAAGTTTAGAAAATTTTGATACTACAATTTGTTCAAAGCCTAATTTTTCAGCTTCTTGAATTCTTATTTCTGCTTTAGCAATGGGACGAATCTCTCCAGATAGACCAATTTCAGCAGCAAAACATATTTTTTGTAAAATAGGGATATCGTGATAGCTGGATAAAAGGGCAGCTACAACAGCCATGTCTAAAGCAGGATCTTCAATCGTAATGCCTCCTGTGATATTGATAAAAACATCTTTACTACCAAGGGAAAAACCTGCTCTTTTTTCTAAAACAGCCAAAAGCATGTTTAAGCGCTTGGCATTAAACCCTGTACTACTTCTTTGTGGAGTTCCGTAAACCGCAGTACTAACAAGCGCCTGAACTTCAATCATTAAAGGCCGAATGCCCTCTACAGTTGCTGCAATTGCATGGCCACTTAGGGCTTCTTCTTTTTCAGAAATCAACACTTCGCTAGGATTGGTTACTTGGCGTAATCCTTGAGATATCATTTCATAGATTCCAATTTCAGAAGTAGCTCCAAAGCGATTTTTTTGCGCTCGAAGTATTCGATAAATATGATTTCTGTCTCCTTCAAATTGAAGGACCGTATCAACCATATGTTCTAGAATTTTAGGCCCAGCAATGTTTCCATCTTTGGTAATATGACCAACTAAAATCACGGGTGTGTTAGTATTTTTCGCAAATTGAATTAATTCTCCCGCGGTTGCTCTAATTTGAGATACACTCCCAGCACCACTTTCAATATGATTGCTGTGTAGGGTTTGAATAGAATCCACAATTAAGAGGTCCGGTTTTACTTTTTGAATTTGTTGGAATATTTTTTGTGTTTCGGTTTGACTGAGCACAAAACAATTTTCTCCAGAGAGACCCATTCTGTCTGCACGAAGTTTGATTTGTTGTTGACTTTCTTCTCCAGAAATATAAAGCACATTTGTACTTAAACTAAGCGAGACTTGAAGTAGTAACGTTGATTTTCCAATACCAGGCTCTCCTCCCAAAAGAATAACTGATCCAGGGACTAAACCTCCACCCAATACTCGATTTAACTCTTCATCTTTAGTTTTTATTCTAGGAGTTTGAGTTACATCTATCGCATTTATTGGGATAGGTAGTGTGTTTTGTTGTGAAGCATCTGACACCCATTCTTTAGGGGTTTCTTTTTCAATAATTTCCTCTACTAAGGTATTCCAAGCTTTACATACATTGCATTGTCCTTGCCATTGAGGATTTTGTGCTCCACAACTTTGGCAGAAAAAAGCTTTTTTTACTTTGGCCATAACTTATAAATAAACGTTTTTATTTGCGATTAACTAAAGGTAATGCAAAAAAAGAAAGACTTCCAAAGACAATTATCATAAAGGTTTGTGCAGTCCAAGTGATCCACCCAAAAGCCAATCCGGATTCATTTGAAACACCAAATGCTGCTAGCATTAAAGCTACGGAAAAAGGATAGATTCCAATTCCACCATTAGAAGCAGATATCGCTAGACCACCAATAACAAAAGCAGGTAATAAAGCATTTAAGCCAAGTATTGATGTTTCAGGCACAGTCCATTTCACAACATAAAACATCGCCATATACATTATCCAAATAAACAATGTGTGTGCAATAAATGCCCCTTTATTAGGCATTTTTTTTAGGCTAAGAATTCCCTCAACCAATCCTTTCAAAATTTTTTTAATTTTAACTATTAAAGGATATTTCTCTTGTTTGAACAAAAAACGAATTATATAAATAACAGGAATTAAACCCCCAAAGAACCAATACAATAGTTTTGTCATCGAAACTTGTTTCTTTATTAAAAAACTCCAAATAAGTTCAAATTGTAAGCTAAGTGCCAGTAAAATTAGACTGATTAAGATAATCATGTCAACTAAACGCTCAGCAATTATAGTTCCAAAGGTCTTTTCAAAAGGAATTTTTTCATAGGAACTGAGGGTGGTAGCTCTTAAAATTTCTCCTGAACGAGGAATTCCAAGATTGGCGATATAGCCAATTAATACAGAAAGGACAGTATTTATAAACCTTGGTTTATAGCCCAAAGGTTCCAACATAAATTTCCAGCGGTATGCACGTGAAAGATGGCTTAAAATTCCAAAAAAAATAGACAGAAATAAAAAGCGGTAATCTGCATTTTTTATATAAGTATAAATTAGTTCCCGCTCTTCTTTTGAAGTTGCATTTACTGTTAGAAAGATAAAAAACAGACCAATACTTAGAGGCACTAAAATTTTTAAAATAGCTTTTAGTTTTTCCAAAATTTAATTTAGTTGGTTTGTAGTTTCGTTTGGAAAAATAAGATGAGGATTAAATTTTTTAGCAGCCTCAAACTCCATTTGAGCGTAACTTATAATTATGATAATATCTCCTTTTTGAACTTTTCTTGCTGCGGGGCCATTTAAAGTAACTTCTCCTGAGCCAGCTTTACCCTCAATTACGTAAGTTTCTAGCCGCTCGCCATTATTAATATTTACAATTTGCACCTTCTCTCCTGGAATTATATTGGCAGCATCAATAAGATTTTTATCAAGCGTTATACTCCCGATGTAATTAAGATCGGCATCGGTTACAGTAACACGATGAATTTTAGACTTTAGCACTTCTATTAACATCCCGCAAAGGTATTATATTCTCCCTAATTTTAGGGTATCAATAAGCCTAGTTTTGCCAGCATTAACCGCCACAAAAATTCGATAGTCATTTTGTTTTTTAAGATGGCTGACTGGAATTAATGTTGCTTCTTCTGCCACAAAAAAATATTCTACTCTTAAAAAGAAATTTTCTTCTACACTTTTTTTAAAAAAATGGTTCATGTAGTTCACATCCCAGTGATCATTATTTTCAGCTATTTTTTGAAGGGTTTGATGTATAATAGGTGCTGCATTTCGTTCTTTTTTATTAAGAAGTTGATTTCGAGAGCTCATGGCAATACCATCGATTTCTCTAATAATTGGGCAACCTATAATTTTTATTCCAAGATTTAATTGATCATTTAAGGCTTTTATTATTTGCAATTGCTGAAAGTCTTTTTCACCAAAGTAAGCTCTATCTGGCTTTAAATTTCTAAAAAGCGCTTCTACAACTGTGGCAACACCGTTAAAGTGATTGTCTCTAAAAGCACCTTCCATATGTAAAGCTAGACTTCCAAAATCATACTTTTTAGCATTTATGGTCTTAGGATACAAATCAGAATCATTAGGGGCATAAATGATAAGCTTTTTATTGTAAAGAGTAAGTAATTCAATGTCTTTTGCCATGTTCCTAGGATATTTGACAAGATCGTTAGCATTATTAAATTGAGTAGGATTAATAAAAATACTCACTAAAACCCAGTTATTATTTTCAGCAGCTTTTTGAACTAAAGAAAGATGTCCTTTGTGCAATGCGCCCATTGTGGGAACCAAACCTACACTACCTGTTTGCTTTTTTAAGAAGCTACGAAGCTCACTATGAGTAGTAAATACAAACATTTAATATATTATTAACGTTGCTAAAGTAAGTAGTTTTTGAGTATGTGTGCATTAATTTTGTATTTTTGCAAGACTTTTCCATTTGGAAATCATTTATATGAAAGACAAGAAAGTTTTAATCATTTCATCTGAGGTAGTTCCTTATCTGCCCCAAACTGATCAAGCGCTCAATTCGTTCCAAATCCCCAAAAAGATTAATGAGAAAGGAGGCCAAACACGAATTTTTATGCCTCGTTATGGTCTAATTAACGAGAGAAGGCACCAGTTGCATGAAGTGATTCGTTTGTCTGGAATGAATTTAGTTGTTAATGATATGGATATGCCATTGATAATTAAAGTTGCCTCTATTCCAAAAGAGCGCATGCAAGTTTACTTTATTGATAATGAAGAGTATTTTAAGCGCCGTGCACTTTTACATGATGCTCAAGGAAAATGTTTCAAAGATAACGATGAGCGCATGATTTTCTTCACTAAAGGCGTTGTAGAGACAGTTAAAAAATTAAACTGGTCTCCAGATATTATCCATTTACACGGTTGGTTTACCTCACTTTTCCCATTATATCTAAAAACTTATTATAAAGATGAGCCTCTTTTTGCGAAAAGTAAAATTATAAGTTCTCTTTATGCCCCTGATTTCGAAGCTCCTTTTTCCAAAAAATTCCAAGAAAAGGTTGCTTTTGATAAAATTGAGCCAGAACATATTGAGGAATTAAAAAAGGCTAGCTACGAAGCACTTACTTCAATAGCAATTAAATATTCTGACGGTGTTATAATGTCAGATGAAAAGCTTCCTGAGACAGTGGTTTCTGAAATTAAAAAAAGTAAAAAACCTAATTTAGACTTTACTCAATCAAAAGATGAGGAGGTTTATATTGATTTTTATAGCCAAAAATTTTAAAAGTAAAAAACAATTAATGCGTCTCACAACAAATCTATTTGTAAGCCTAGTTTGTCTCCTACTTTATACTTCTTGCAATCAAGACTATACTCCGGTTGGAGAAAAATTATTTCAGGATCAAACTATAAAATCGCTTAAAGAAATTGTACCTGCTTTTACGTTTCAAAAAAAACTCAGAAAAGTTCAAACAAGTGGTCTTCCTTTGGCCCAACTAGGTAAAATTAATCATCCTGTTTTTGGTTTGGCAGAGGCAAGTTTCGCTGCTCAACTAAACATTGGAAATAATCCATTTTTTGGAAATCACAGACAGGTACTTGAAAATGAGCCTGACGAGTCAGATCCAAATCTTATTCCAGAGAATGAAAGAGTAACATCAGTTTACTTAGAGATTCCATTTTTCACCAATCAGCAAGATTCAGATTTCGATGGTGTAATTGATGATTTAGATCTTGATCCAAATGATCCTGAGAGTAATTCTGACGGAGATGAATTAACCGATATTTTTGAGTTTCAAGCAGGATTGAATCCGTTAAGCGCAGATAGTGATGGCGATGGAATTTTAGACCACAATGACAGCGATAATTCAGGTTACCAAACTGGAGACACTTCCTATGGAATTGATTCTATTTATGGTAATCGTGCAGCATCTTTTTCATTAAAAGTATATGAACTTACGGCTTACCTTAATAGCTTAGATCCACTAGATAATTTTGAAACTACCCAGGCTTTTTACTCTACTCAAGATTATTTTGAAGAAGGATTTTATGACAGGGTCCTGTTTGATGACATAATTCAATTGAATTTTGAAGAAACCCGTATCAATTTTGAAGAGGATGATCCTGATACGCCTGATGTTGACGAATCCACTCAGGTTGAGACAAGAATCACCCCTCGTATTAGAGTTCCTTTGGATATATCATTCTTCCAAGAGAATCTTATTGATAAAGAAGGGACTGATGATCTTCTCACCATTGATGCTTTTCAAAGAGCCACGCGAGGACTTATTATTAGAACGGATGATTTTTCAGATGATTTATATATGCTTTTAGACATTCAGAATGCTGAAGTAAAAGTAACATATGAATATGATGTTTATCAAACTCAAGGTACCTTTAGCGATCTAACTGACGATACCATTGAAGTCTCAGAAAAAGATTTTTCATTAATATTTAATGGTATTAGAATAAATACTTTAAAGAACACTCTTTTTGATGGAGCTATTCAAGAAAGGATTACAAATTCAAATAATAATACACCTGTAGATAAAATCTACATTCAAAGTGGGAGTTTGATGGGAAAAGTCCGTCTTTTTTCTCAAGAAAATCAAAATGAAAACGAATTGCTAGAAGATTTAAGAAGTCAACCATGGTTAATTAACGAAGCTAATTTGATTTTTTATATCGATCCAACAACATCAAATACAAAAGAGTTATTGGCACAACGCTTATATCTTTTTGATTATAATTCTGGAGCACCACTTTCAGATTATATAAGTGATGGATCTGTTTCTAATTTTGGGAGAAATGTTAATAAAAATGTTTTTGGTGGTCTTTTAGAATTTGATGATGCGGATCTTCCTTTTCGTTATAAGTTTAATATCACTGATCATATTTCTAATATTATTAGAAATGATTCCACCAATATTGATTTGGGATTGGTTGTTAATGCTGATATCAATAACTTAACTCCTGTAAAAGCGATTACTGAATTTTCAGAAGAAAATTTATTGTACCCCTTAACAGCAACTCTTAATCCACTTGGAACTATTTTGGTTGGGTCTCATCCCGATGAGCTTTTAGATGATAAAAGAGTACGATTGGAAATTATTTATTCTTCTTACTAGGACGCTACATTGCAGTCCAAATCGTAAATCCAATAAACACCACTACTAGTCCTACTATGCCTTGGAGTAATGTGCCAACAGTATGGGTTCTATAGGCAGTTTTAACATCCATACCACTCATTTGTGACACAATCCAAAAATAAGAATCATTGGCATGTGATACTGTCATTGATCCGACACCTAAGGCCATAATGGCCCAAACCTTTCCCATTTCACTATCTAAACCTAAAACAGAAAGTAACGGAAATATAATGGATGAAGTTGTTATAATGGCAACTGTAGAAGAACCTTGCGCTGTTTTGAGTAAAGCGGCAATCATAAAAGGAATTAATATTCCAAACCCAGAGAAAGTTGAAATTTCAAGTGCATAATTTTGTAAAGGAATGGTCTGAATAATGCTTCCTAGGGCTCCTCCCATTCCCGTTATAGCCAATATGGGAATAGCCTGTTTTAAACCTTTTTTTGTTGCTTTACTAATGTTTTTTTTGGGTTGCTTAAATAGCAGTCTAAAGACAAAAAGCATTCCTATTCCCAAAGCAGCTGTGGGCTTGGTTAAAGTTATTAAATATTCTAACCCTATAAATCGGGGAACTATTTTAAGTAAAGTACCAAGGCACATTAAGCCAATTGGTATCAGTATAGGTAGTATTGCTTTGCTAAAGCTAGGCAGGCCAAATATTTTTTCTGAGGGTGGATTTTTTAATGATTCATTTGACTCTGTATACTTGTTTTTTTTAATGAGATAATTCCCATACCAGCCCCCAACAAAAATTAATATAAGAGCAATTGATCCACCCACTCCAATAAGTAGGATAAGGTTTTCTAAATTAAGATTAGCAGCAGCAGCAAGAGGCCCTGGTGTTGGTGGAACAAGAACGTGAGGAGCAAATAATCCTGTTGACAATGCAACAGTGAGCCCTACCAAAGGTGTTTTAGTTTGAGAAGAAAGAGTTTTGTTAAGTTGTGATAAAATCACAAAAGCTGCATCACAGAAAACAGGAATTGAAACTAAGTAACCAATACAACTTACCGCATAAGGGAGGGGTAGTTTCTGTAAAGACTTTAAGATTCCTTTTGCAAGTGCAAGGGTTGCATTTGATTGCTCTAAAGCGGCTCCTATTATTGTACCAAAAAGTATTAGTAAACCTATATTATTAATTATTTTGAAAAACCCTTTAAAAATTAATCCTGTTGCTTCAAGTGGGTCTATTCCCAAAAGAATTGATAACACAACTGCTGCAATTAGTAAGACAATAAAGGGATGAAGCTTAGTGTAGGAGGTGCCCAGAATAATCCAAGCAATTGCAATAAAAATACTAAGGAGAGAAAACAGCATAATATTTAGTTTCTTTTATAATCGTTAAGCACTTTTTCTAGTGAAATACCCAGATTTTCAGTTGCTCCTTGCATTGCCTCTTCAATTGACATATCTTTAGGTTTAGTTTCATAAACCTTAAGCTCTGGAAATCCTGACACTTTTATGAGACTAGTTTTTCCAGCAAAAAGTAGGGTAGGTATATTATATTTTTTTGTGAGTTGTGCAATTTTATAAGGTAATTTTCCATAAGTACTTTGAGCGTCAAAGCTTCCTTCTCCTGTAAGAACTAAATCCATTTCTTTTATAATGCTTTTTAGATTTGTATGTTGTGTTAATAATTCAAAACCTTCTTCTAATTTTGCATTAATAACACCAGATAAACCAGCGCTAACTCCACCTGCAGCTCCACCTCCTGAAATACGATCTATTTTTTCTCCAAACTGGCGCTCCACAACATCAGCAAAATTTTTTCCACCTCTTTCTAGTTGATTGACCATTTCTTGCGAGGCACCTTTTTGTTTTGCATAAGTATGCGCAGAACCATTTATGCCAAGTAATGGATTTTGAACATCACATGCGATTATGAATTTTGTTTCAAAAACTCTAGGATTCATTTTGGAAAGGTCTATGCTTTTTATATTAATTAAATTTTCTCCGTTTGGAAAAAGCTCTTTTCCTTTTGAATCAATCAATTTTGCTCCTAGCGCGTTTATAATGCCTGTTCCTAAATCGTGTGTAGCACTTCCGCCAATACCCAAATAAATTTTTGAGCAGCCCCTGTTTAACGCATCAATAATAACTTTTCCAGTACCTATAGTCGTTGTCTTTAGGGGATTTTGGTCAGTTTCTTTTATTTGTGTTAGTCCTGAAGTTTTTGATAATTCAATCCAGGCACTATTTCCGTTTTCAAATAGAAAATAAGGAACTTTTAAGGGATTGCCGACTGCATCTTGAGCCTCACAATTAACCATATTTCCTGAAGCATGATCTTCTAATATATTTAATGCACCTTCACCGCCGTCAGAAAATGGCATAATATGTGAAATGCTTTTTGGAAAAATTTGAGTTATTTTTTTCTCCATTATTTCTGCAACTTCTCTTGCCGTTAAGCTTCCTTTAAAAGAGTCGGGAATAATAAGTACGTTCAATTTTTTTTATGTAAGGTAGTAAATCGAAAGTTTTACTAAAGATCTTTTTTTTGATGAATATGGTCCATAACCTTTTTAGCGTGGTTGCGGGAATTTTCAATAAACCACTTATTTGTTTTGTACCCTCCACAAACAACTCCAGCTAAATACACCCCTTTTGTGTTTGATTCCATCGTTGTTTTTGAGTATTTGGGTGTTCTAAAAGTATCTTTTTCAAAGCGAACATTTAAGTTTTCTAATAGTTCGAAGTTTGGCTGATAGCCAGTCATTGCTAATACAAAATCATTAGGAATTTTATGTGCTCCATTACGGTCTTTAAATTCAATTGATGTTGGATTGATCAACGTAATATCAGCCTCAAAATACGCTTTAATACTACCTTCTTTAATTCTGTTAATTATATCTGGTCGTGCCCAATATTTCACATTCTCGCCTACTGTTTTTTCACGAATAATCATGGTAACACTTTTCGCCCCTTTTCTATAGGTTTCTAAAGCTGCGTCAACCGCTGAATTTGCTCCACCAATTACAACAATATCCATTGCAAAATATGGATGAGGTTCCTTGTAATAGTGTCGAACCTTATCAAGATTTTCTCCCGGTACATTCAGTAAAAATGGGCGATCATAAAATCCAGAAGCAACAATGACATTTTTTGATACATATTGGTCTTTTGATGTAGTTACCTTAAAATATTTAGGATTGGTTTCAATATTTTCTATTGATTCATATAGACTTAGATTCAGTTTCCAATGTGACGTGACTCTTCGGTAATATTCTAATGCTTCTGCTCGTGTTGGTTTAGGGTTATGAGATATGAAGGGAATATCACCAATTTCAAGTTTATTGGAAGTAGAAAAAAAGGTCATGTTTAAAGGGTAATGGTATAATGAGTTGACCAAAGTTCCTTTGTCAAATATTGTATATTTTAAGCCTTTTTTTTGAGCTTCTATTCCACAGGCAAGTCCAATGGGTCCTGCTCCAATAATAATTACATCTTGCATTTTACTAAATTACAAATACTCAGCCTAATTGCATTACATTTGAATAATCTATAAATAAAATATTAATAATAGATTATTCTTATATATAGTAATATATTAAGAGATTTAAGGGGGTGTTGTTAGCCTTTAAGTATAATTTTTTATTATTATAAAATTAATTATGATAGAGAAATCCTTTGTTTTATAAATAATGATAGGGTACAAACCAATAGATAAGTCGTCATTACTCTGTTTTCGAATAAATATGCAATTGCAACAGAAGTGGTAAGCCACCAAGTTGGAAATAAAAAGATGCCCAAAATATATTTTACAGAACTAATCCATACGATATCCTTAAATGTCCCAATTATTTTCCTACTAATCCAAAGAGGAACAATGTTGGGTAAACTTAGCAGTAAGATTAATAATTTTCTTGTTTTACTTTTTGGTTTGGCTTCAGGCATTTTAGTATAGTTGTCCCTTAGGGCAGCTTTAAGTGTTTTGAAATCTACCTGTGTTGTATGCCTATTTATTTTTTTCTTTTGAATGAAATAGTTTTCAGTGTTATCTGGAAGCCAAAGACAGGCTTTCATTCTATTTTGAAGTTCCAGCTTAAGGATGTTTATATTTTCTACATCAGTTAATTTTAGATCCACAAAATCAGAGACTTCAATGGGTTGACCGTAAACTAAATGAAGTGTACAGCGGGGTTGTTGAAGGTGTCCATAATTTATGCCTACAGGTTGTAAATAAATTTTCTTCCCTGGGTTTTTTTGGACTGCCTTGAAGGCTAGGCGGCTACTCCCTTTTGATAGGTTCTGGAGATAGTATTCATTGTGGTGACCTCCCTCTGAAAACATTAGCATAAACTTTCCAAGCCCAAGTAATTCATAGCATTTGGCAAAGGTTGCGTCATTTTTCTTTAAATTACTATATCCATTTCTGATTCGGTAAACAGGTAGCATATAAAAAGCATCTAAAAACCATTGAAAAGGTCCTCCAAAAACATCACTTCTAGTGAGAGATGTTGTTTTGCCTTTAGTCAAGGATGCTAAGACAAGTGGGTCAAGTAATGCGCCTTGATGATTAGGAGAGAATAATACCCCTCCATCGGTTGGAATATTGTTTTTCCCATAAACGTTGACAGATCTAAAATAGATTCTATTGTAGTAGCGGAATATATTTTTAAGGACTAAATAAACTATTAGTTTCAAATCAAATTATTGTTTGATATGATCTAAAATACTGCATCTCCCCATAAGTATCCTAAAATTTCAGCAAAACTTATAAAGGATTTCTCAAAGGCGTCTTCTGTTAATACCTTATCCTTGTAAAATCTTTAATAAGTTAACCTTTAAAGTTTTTTAGAGTCGCTGTAACTTAACAGATTAAATTATGAAAAAATAAATTGATGATCTATTAAATTGTGGAGATCATAAAAAATCGTTAATTTACTGCCAAATTCTTAAAGCTTTTGATAATAACCGGATGGTTTAAACGGATTTAAGATTTGTACACCTAGGTTAATTGAAGCCTTTAGGGTACTTAAGTTTATAACAAATGAAAAACAACAAATGAAAACAAAAAATGTAATTAAAACAGCAATGTTTACTTTGATGCTTTTTGTAGCTAATCTTGCGATAGCTCAAACATCTATTTCTGGTACAATATTGGATTCAGAAACACAAGAAGCTATTCCCGGAGTTAACGTTATAGTAATAGGTTCTAACACAGGAGCTGCTTCTGATTTTGACGGAAATTTCACTCTTAAAACAAGTGTAGAATTCCCTTTTCAACTTGAAATTAGCTCTATTGGTTTTGACACTAAAACTATTGAGGTAACTAGTTCAGACCAAAAAATCATGATATCACTTGATTACGGTCAAAATCTTGATGAAGTAGTTATTTCTGCCTCCAGACGGTCAGAAAAAGTACAAGATGCACCTGCATCAGTTTCACTAATTACAGCGAAAGACATTAAAAACTCTCCAAATGTTAGCGATCCTTTTAGAAACTTGATTAACGTACCTGGAATTCAAATTCAACAGCAATCTGCCAACTCTCTTAATTTAGAAATGCGTGCAGGCTCAGGAGCTTTTGGAACTTCAACTTTTCCTATTTTGGATTATAGATACCTAGTATCTCCAGCTGCAGGAAGTTTATTTAGTTTTCAAACGGGTATTTCAAATATTGATTTAGAAAGAATTGAAGTAGTTCGTGGAGCAGCCTCTGCACTTTACGGACCAGGAGTAACCTCTGGTGTAGTTCATTTTATAACAAAAAAACCAATTGATTATCCAGGAACTACCATAGAGATGTATGGAGGAAATCTTTCTTCTGTAGGTGGATCCATTCGACACGCTGCAAGAAACGACGAAAAAACGTTTGGTTATAAAATTAATGCTCGTTTTAACAGAGGAGACGATTTTCAGTTAGACCCAGTTGCGGATGCTGATTTTATTTCTACTTTTCAGACTTCCATCAGACAGCCCGTTATCAAAAATAAAGTTATTGATGCCACACAACCAGGACAAGAACTTTTGAATCAATCAGATTTAGATCCTGATGGCGATGGAAATCCATTGTCTGCAGAATATCAAAATTTTGCAGTTAATGCACATTTAGAATTTAGACCCAATGATAATACTTCAGGTGTTATTGCCGGTGGTGTGAATACTGGTGGTGGACTTTTCTTTAGCTCTCAAGGACCAGGATATACTCAGGGTAGTGATTACTGGGCACAAGCTCGTTTGCAAAAAGGTGGTTTATTTGCTCAAGTATATTACAACTATAATGATGGTGGAGGTATTGATAACCCAACTTTTTTATATCAAACAGGATATCGTCAGGTTGCCAAAAGAACTTCTTTGGAGGCGCAACTTCAATATAACTTTGATGCCCCTAATTTTTTAGATTCTAATTTCACTGTGGGTACAGATTATAGAAACACAGGATCAGATTCTGAATATACTTTGTATGGAAGAAATGACGACGACGACCCTTATGTAATAACGGGGATTTATGGTCAAGGAACTTCTAGGTTAGGAGATAAAATTGACTTGACTTACGCACTACGTTATGATCAATTTAATTTTGTTGATGAAGGAGCATTAGCCCCAAGAATTGCGATGGTCTACAAAGCAACTCCAAAGAGTTCCTTTAGGTTATCTTACAACGTTGCTACCTTCGGTCCCTCAGCATTACAGACCTATATTGATTTCCCTGTTTCTACTTTAGCACCAGGCGTTGCTGATGTATGGTTATCCGGACAGATTGAACAACAGAATTTTGCAGCTAATGCACCAATTGAGCTAACAGGTCAAGGAGTGAGTTTACCTTATGGAACTCCTGGGTTGCCATTAGCAATTCCTTATGGAGCAGTTGCTGCACCCACGATCGCTGGTTTAATAGGACAATTAAATTCAAGTCCAGCAACAGCAGGTTTATCTCCTTTTGTGCAAAATTTCTTTAATAGCTATACAGGTCCTGCTTTAAATCAACTGACGGGTTCTCTAACTCCTTATAACCTATTTAATGGTGATGCTATGAATTCTTTAACAGGAACAGATTCAGTTAAAATAGGTAAGTTAAAATCTTGGGAAGTTGGATATAAAGGTCTTTTAGCAGACAAATGGTCTGTTGGAATAGACGTGTACACTTATGAAAGAACTGGATTTGATCAGTTTACTGCAATTGGCCCAACCTATCAGTTTACGGGCTTAGACAATGTAGGGGATGACTTAGGAGCTGCTGTTTCAGCAGATTTTGCTGCAGATCCTACTATTCAAGCTGTTATTGCTGCCGGAGTAAATGCTCAGGTTCAAGCAGGAGTGCAAGCTGAGTATACTGCTAATGGAATTCCAACGGCTGTATGGGCAACAGGAGCACCTGCGGGTGCTTTATTTCCTGGTTCACCAGCAGTTGCTTCAGTAGCAGATGCTACTGCCTTTATAGCCGCTCCCATTATTCCAGTGCAGATAGCTCAGCTTGCTGGTGGTGTAGCACAAGCCTTTGGTCTTGGCGGACAAGGATATGCTAATCAAGTAGCACCTTTAGCTTCAATTTTTGGAGCAGTTGAATCATTAAGAGTTCCACAAGATGATGGCATAACCCACATATCTTCTGGATACAGAAGATTTGGAGATGCAACTAGAAGTCACGTGGGAGCTGACCTTTCTTTGAAATATAGAGCAAACGATAGCTGGACTTGGTGGGGAAATACATCTTGGTTAAGTCAAAATGAATGGATTCCAGGAGAAGAGAATGATGATGACCTTCCGTTTTCGGATTATCTTAATGCTCCTAAATTTAAAATTAGAGCTGGAGTTAACTATAACAATACCTCAGGATTTAGAGCAGCTTTATCATTCCAACATGATGATGAATTTTATTCTAATCAAGGGTTTTACTCTGGAATAGTTCAAGAAAGAAATTTAGTAGACCTTAATCTAGGATATCAAATCTCAGAAAAATTTGGACTTGATTTATCTGCGACTAACTTATTCGACCAAAAATATAGAGCATTCCCTAATATGCCTGTAATTGGGAGAAGAGTATTGTTAAAAGCAACAATAGATCTTTAATATCAAATAGAATAACTTTAAGGGGCTTTCGAGCCCCTTTTTTTATGCTTAAAAGTGCCAATTAAATTTTTATCTTTATAATTCAATTAAATAATTTCAATGATTAGTTTAGAAGGTCAAGTAGCCATAATAACTGGTGGTGCTCGCGGAATAGGAGAGGGCGTTTGTAAGATGTTTTGTGAAGCAGGAGCTACCGTAGCCCTCTGGGACGTATTAGACACTGGCTCTGAAACAGCAGCTTCAATTTCCTCAAAAGGAGGTTCTATATTTTTTCAAAAAGTAGATGTTACTGCAAAAGAATCCGTTGATAAAGCGGTAGAAGAAATCATATCAAAATTCGGAAAAATCGATATTTTAATTAACAATGCAGGGGTGATTCGCGATCGATCTTTTTTGAAAATGGAACAATCAGAATGGGACACCGTTATAAATGTAAATTTAAACTCCTTATACACAACCTGTAAAGCAGTACTTCCTCATATGAAAGCAGCAGGATATGGTAGGATTATTTCCGCCTCATCAATCAATGGATTTGCAGGTGCGTTTGGACAGACAAACTACTCAGCTACCAAAGCAGGAGTTGCAGGCTTTACAAGAGCTCTGTGTAAAGAAACGGGGCGTTACGGAGTAACGGTCAATGCAGTTGCTCCAGGGTTTATTAAATCGGAAATGTCTGATTCCATGCCAAAGGAAGTAATCAGTACAGGTATTTCACAAATTCCAGTGGGAAGAATTGGCACTGCCCAAGATATGGGATATGCCTACTTATTTTTAGCCTCTAAAGAAGCTAGCTTTATTTCAGGAATAACACTCCATGCAAATGGAGGAGCTATGCCTATGTAATTTGAATTAAACTATTCTTTAAAAACTAACACCATGTCATTAAACAAGACTCAAGAATCCTACCGTACTACCTTTAAAAATATTGCACATATGGAGGCTTCACTTGGAAAAGAATTAGGTCTTACGGACTGGTTTTTAATGGATCAAGAAACAATCGCCACTTTTGCCAAAACAACTCAGGACGAACAGTGGATTCACTTAGACAAAGAACGCTGCGAAAAAGATTCTCCTTATAAAAAACCTATCGCTCATGGCTTTTTAATGTTGTCAATGTGCACTAAAATGATCTATGACGCCTATGAAATTCAAAATACATCAATGATTATAAATTATGGATTGGATAAAGTTCGTTTCCCAAACGCAACTCCTGCAGGGACAAAATTTAGAGGAAGAGTTTCTCTTTTAGAATACGCCACTATTCCCGATGGAATTAAGTATAAACTTTCAGTTATTATTGAATTGGAAGGCCACGAAAAGCCAGCATGTGTCGCTGAATTTATTGCCTTAACATACCACTAATCAGTGAAATAGAGATCTGAATACTTTCCTAGAGGTTACTCAATGATATAATTTATAACTCTTAAAAACATCTCTTTTGACACTTTGATATCCCAAGGGATATAAAAAAGAATAAATTTCAATAAAAACAAATAAAAGTTAGGCGCTGTTTAGCAGGAACCCCATATATTTGCAGCTTAAAATAAACACTAAAAATAAACACTAAAAATAAACGTTAAAGTATATTAAAATGGCTCAAAGTATAGGTACCGTTTCACAAATTATTGGCCCCGTTGTAGATGTTCAATTCAGTGGAGAAAATAATCCACTTCCAAGAATTTTTGACGCTTTAGAGATAACCAATTCTAATGGTTCTAAGCTTATTTTAGAAGTTCAATCTCATATTGGGGAAGAAACGGTTCGTACCATCTCTATGGACTCCACAGATGGATTAAGTAGAGGAACGGAAGTAAAAGCAAAAGGAAGCCCCATCCAGATGCCCATTGGTGAAGATGTTTATGGCCGTTTATTTAATGTTATTGGTGATGCCATTGATGGAATGGAAAACCTTCCAAAAGAAAATGAGCATGGTCTTCCAATTCACCGAGATGCTCCTTTGTTCGAAGATCTTTCTACTTCAACGGAAGTACTATTTACAGGAATTAAAGTAATTGATTTAATCGAGCCTTATGCTAAAGGAGGGAAAATTGGACTTTTTGGTGGAGCTGGAGTAGGCAAAACAGTATTGATTCAAGAATTGATTAATAACATCGCAAAAGGTCACGGTGGACTTTCAGTATTTGCCGGAGTTGGAGAACGTACTCGCGAGGGAAATGACTTGCTACGTGAGATGTTAGAATCAGGAATTATCAAATACGGAGATGATTTTTTACACTCTATGGAAGAAGGTGGATGGGACTTAACAAAGGTAGATAAAGCTGCCATGAAAGAATCTAAAGCCACTTTCGTATTTGGTCAAATGAACGAACCCCCAGGAGCACGTGCTCGTGTAGCACTTTCGGGACTCACCATCGCTGAATATTTTAGAGATGGTGCTGGAGATGGTCAAGGAAAAGATGTATTATTTTTTGTAGATAACATTTTCCGTTTTACTCAAGCTGGTTCAGAGGTTTCTGCCCTTTTAGGCCGTATGCCTTCTGCAGTAGGATATCAACCTACACTAGCCACTGAAATGGGTGCCATGCAAGAACGAATTACATCTACCAAAAAAGGATCAATCACATCGGTTCAAGCGGTTTATGTGCCTGCAGATGATCTTACGGATCCTGCACCGGCGACTACCTTTGCGCACTTAGATGCAACCACAGTTCTTTCGCGTAAAATTGCTGAGTTAGGAATTTACCCTGCAGTAGATCCATTAGATTCAACTTCTAGAATTTTAACAGCAGATATTTTAGGGGAGGAACATTACAAGTGTGCTCAGGATGTAAAAGAATTGTTACAACGCTATAAAGAATTACAAGATATTATTGCCATATTAGGAATGGACGAATTGTCTGAGGAAGATAAATTAGCAGTATCACGTGCAAGACGTGTACAGCGATTCTTGTCACAGCCTTTCCATGTTGCAGAACAGTTTACTGGAATTCCAGGAGTTTTAGTAGATATTAAAGAAACTATTAAAGGTTTTAATATGATAATGGACGGTGAGTTAGATCACTTGCCAGAAGCAGCGTTCAACTTAAAAGGAACGATTGAAGAAGCTATTGAAGCAGGAGAAAAAATGTTAGCTGAAGTTTAATTCTATGCATCTCGAAATTGTATCCCCCGAAGCTAAATTATTTAGTGGTGAAATAGAAAGTCTCACAGTACCAGGTGTCTCTGGGTCTTTTCAAGTGTTAAATAATCATGCTCCAATTGTATCTACATTAACAGCTGGGGAAGTTAAAATTGAAGGTAATATAGCCATTGAAAAAGGCCAAGAATCTTTATTCAAGCAAGAAGGATCAACTACTTATTTTGAAATTAAATCTGGCGCATTAGAGATGAAGAATAATAAAGTGATTTTATTAACGGATTAGACTTTTTATAATTTGATACGATGCAATTTATGTTTTTAGGTCATTTAGGCTTGCATAAATTTTTTCTTTTTCCCATCCTCTATAAACCATATAATCTAGAATTTTTCTTTTTCTTTCATAAAGTGGATAGTGGTCAACACTTGCTTTTCTTTTTTCAAAAAGTGTATAAAACGTCTCATTATAATCTTCATCGGAGATTTCCCTTAAGCCCTTCTTGATATTATAGTCAGAAATTCTTCTGGCTTTTAATTCTCTAATTATTCGCACTTTTCCCCATTTTTTTATTCGAAATTTTCCACGAGCAAAACTCTGAGAAAAACGGGTTTCATTTAAATAATTTTCTCCTAAAAGTTTAGTTATAATAATTTCTTGTACCGAAGAAATCATGTTTAATTCTCTTAATTTTTGTTCTACTTCATAATGACATCGCTCCTGATAGGCACAGTAGTGTTCAAGCCTTTTTTGAGCCTCTTCAAGTGTAAAGGAGTTTTTTTTAAGCACTCTCTAAGATAAAAAATCTAACATATATTGATATAGCCCTCGACACAGATTTTTTTATGATTTATAAAAACAATTTACACTACATTTGAATTAAGATTTATATTTTATTTAGTAACTAAAGTGCATTCAATTTACTAGAAAATGAAACAGACATATACAATTAAAGGTATGACCTGTGGAGACTGTAAAACTTCTGTTGAAAAGCATATAGGGGGTGTTGAATTTGTTACTAATGTTGAGGTTTCTCTTGAAATGGAAGAAGTTACGATTACTCTTGAGCATCCCATTTCTATTGATATACTTAAGAAGGTATTGCCTGAAAAATTCAACTTATTTGAAAAGTCATATAAAAGTAGGATTCAAGATATTTCTTCAATTTCCGAAAAGGAACAAGAGGTTTCAAAGGTTAAACAACTCCAACCTCTATTTATCATCCTTTTTTACCTAGCTACAACCGTTATTTTTTTAAATTATAAAGATTGGAACCCCAAGGAAATGATGTTTGATTTTATGGGCTTATTTTTTATTGTATTTAGTTTTTTCAAGATGCTTGATTTAAAAAATTTTCCAACATCTTTTAGTATGTATGATCCTTTGGCTGAAAAAATACTTTTTTATGGCTGGGTTTATCCTTTTATAGAAATCGCTTTAGGTCTAATGTTCTTAGTGCGTTTTGAGCTAAACATTGCTCTATACGTTACTATCCTTATTTTAGGGATTACCACCTTTGGTGTTACTAAAACTCTTATGAACAAGAAAAATATTCAATGTGCTTGTTTAGGGACAGCTTTAAAATTACCAATGACTGAAGCAACTTTAATTGAAAATGCCCTTATGTTGAGCATGTCTATTTTTTTAGTCCTGAGTTGATAATTTAAACAAATAAGGGTCTTTTAGATTCCCCTTATTTGTTTAATCAGCAATAAGGTTTCTTTTACTTTTAGGGTTAACCGATCATATGCTTTAGCAGAAAGTATTTCTTTTGAAATAAGTTTTGATCCCATACCAACACAGGTTACGCCTGAATCAAACCAACCTTTAAGGTTTTCTTTTTCGACCGAAACACCCCCTGTTGGCATGATTGAGGTCCAAGGTTGAGGGCCCTTAACGGCTTTTACAAACTCAGGACCATATATACTTCCAGGAAATAATTTAACAATTTCGCATCCTAATTCTTCTGCTTTTGCAATTTCAGTTAGAGAACCACAGCCTGGAGACCATAATACTTTTCTACGGTTACAAACCATCGCAATGTCTTCTCTAAATACCGGAGTAACAACAAAATTTGCTCCACAAAGCATGTACTGTGAAGCAGTTGCAGCATCGGTAACAGATCCAACTCCAAGTATCATTCCAGGTAGTTCAGCGATGGCATATTTAATCAAATGATCGAATATTTCTAACGCAAAGTCCCCACGACTTGTGAATTCCATTAATCGTGCGCCACCATCATAACAGGCTTTTAGTACTGCTTTTGCTATATCAATATCATGATGATAAAATAGAGGAACCATTCCTGATTCTTCCATTTGTTTTATAACGTGTAATCTTGTGTATTGTGCCATAAAAAATTATCTAGCGACACGCCCTGAGGCGTCTCCTCCCATTAGTTTTTCGATTTCCTCAATAGTTACTAAATTAGAATCTCCTTTTATGGTATGTTTCAAACATGAAGCAGCTACTGCATAATCCAAAGCCTTTTGATCGTTATATGGATAGTGAATTAGGCCATAAATTAGAGCTCCCATAAATGAGTCACCACCACCAACTCGATCTACAATATGTGTGATTTGATATTCGGTACTTTCATATAATTTTTTTCCATCATAAAGAACACCTGCCCAAGTATTATGAGAAGCTGAAATAGATCCTCGTAAGGTGGTAATCACCTTTTTAGCACGTGGAAATTTACGCTGCATTTGTTGGCAAACAGAGAGGAAAGCTTCTGCTTTTACATGTTCTGCCTGAGTAGTGATATCTAGACCTTTAGGCTTAATGCCAAAATGCATTTCAGCATCTTCTTCATTTCCTAAAATAATATCGCAATAAGAAGTTAGTTGAGTCATTATTTTTTCTCGATTTACTTCATAATTCCACAATTTAGCTCTGTAATTTAAATCCGTAGAGATAGTTATCTCCAATTCACTAGCAGCTTTAACAGCTTCAAGGCAAGCATCTGCTGCACTTTGAGAAATGGAAGGAGTGATTCCTGTCCAGTGAAACCATTGAGCGTCTTTAAATACCTCTTTCCAGTCAACCATGCCTGGAGTGATTTCAGACATTGCAGAATGAGCACGGTCATACACTACTTTACTAGCTCGGCTTACTGCTCCAGTTTCTAAGAAATAAATTCCTAGACGATCTCCTCCTTCAATAATGTATTGCGTGCCGACACCTCTTTTTCGAAGCTCCATTAGTGCACATTTACCAATGTCATTTATGGGTAATCGTGTTACAAATTCAACGGGTATATTATAGTTTGCTAAAGAAATAGCAACATTTGATTCCCCTCCACCATATACGACATCAAAGCTATTGGCTTGGGAAAAACGTAAAAAATCAGCAGGTGCTAGACGCAGCATGATTTCTCCAAAAGTAATTACTTTTTTCATTTCTATAAATATAGAGTTTTAGCTTATTGATGTGCCTGCTAATGGATCAAAATTATTATTCATAAAAATTATGAAAAAAAAAACCGCCTAATCGTTAGATTAGGCGGTTTTTAAGTATTAATTGCGGAGTCTTCTTCGCTCTTTATTTAAAAAACGAAACTCCAAATATTGATAAGCATGGCGTGGAACAATACGAATCCACTTTTTATATTCAAAATACCATTTTAAACGCTTGGATGGAATCCCGCTTAAAAGGTAAGCAGCAATAAAAGGGTGCACATGTAAATGTATTTTTTCCTTTTGATTGTGCTTGTTCATAGTAATTTTACTAAGCTCTGTGTTGATCTTGTCAATTAAAATAATAGGAGCCTCTACTTCACCATTTTGGTTCGGGTTAGGCTCTTTAGTTTTGATATTCATTTCAGGTCTCACACGTTGTCGCGTGATCTGAATGAGTCCAAATCTACTTGGTGGCAGAATCTTGTGTTTAGTTCTGTCGTTACTCATTTCCTCACTGAGATGTTCAAAAAGTTTCTTCCGATTCTCGCTAGAATTTAAATCAATAAAGTCTACTACAATAATTCCCCCCATGTCACGCAATCGCAATTGTCTAGCAATTTCTGTTGCAGAAATCATGTTGACTTCTAAGGCAGTTTGTTCTTGACTTTTAGAACGATTTGATCGGTTTCCACTGTTGACATCAATTACATGGAGCGCTTCTGTATGTTCGATAACTAAATAGGCACCTTTTGACATTGAAACTGTTGTTCCAAATGCAGATTTAATTTGCCTTTCAATCCCAAATTTTTCAAAAATGGGGAGGTGGTTATCGTACAATTTTACAATCGATTTTTTGTCAGGGGCTATGGTTTCAATATAGTCTTGAATTTCGACTTGCATTTCAGCATCATCCACATGTATGCCTGTGAAGTTGTCATCAAAAATGTCACGCAGAATACTTGAAGAACGATTGATTTCACTCAATACTTTTGCTGGATATTTGTCAATCTGCTTTAATTTAGCAGATAAGTTTTTCCAACGAGTTAAAAGTTGTTGAATGTCAGCATCAAGAGAGGCTACTTTTTGCCCTTCAGCAACCGTACGAATAATTAATCCAAAACCTTTTGGACGTATACTCTGCACTAGTTTTTTGAGGCGGTTTTTCTCTGCTCTATCTTCAATCTTTTGTGAAATAGATACTCGATCAGAAAAAGGCATTAGGACCATATAACGACCTGCTAATGAAATCTCTGAACTTAATCGAGGACCTTTCGTAGATATAGGTTCTTTAACTACTTGAACCAAAACGGTTTGTTTAGGTGATAAAATATCACCAATATTCCCGTCTTTATCTATGTCATTTTCATAACGAAATTGTTTTAAAAGATAATCTTTGTTTTTACCTGTGCTTATCTGTTTAATGTATTTAACTAGTGAAGGAAGTTTGGGTCCGAGATCATGATAGTGTAAAAAACCATCTTTCTCGTGGCCAACATCAATAAATGCGGCATTTAACCCAGGTATAGATTTTCTGATTTTACCGACAAATATGTCGCCTACAGAAAATTTATTGTCTTCTACTTCTTTATTTAGCTCAATTAACTTTCCATCCTTGAGCAGTGCAAAATCAACAGCAGAGGAATGCGAACGTATA
>Ga0307998_1000113_pt1 | contig 46960 bp, 48 predicted proteins | sample Davwhametageno37_FD_203147 | JGI IMG/M metagenome (GOLD analysis project Ga0307998, IMG submission 203147) | Marine microbial communities from Davis Island wharf, Antarctic Ocean - #37 | ecosystem: Environmental > Aquatic > Marine > Unclassified | place: Antarctic Ocean: Davis Island wharf... | reverse complement strand
TCAAAAACCATTCTCTGTGAAACGGATATTAGTTACAGGAGCCAACGGCCAATTGGGTACAACCCTCAAACAGCAAAGTTTGGGATCAGAAGACCAATGGGTTTTCTGTGGTCGAAACGAAATGGACATCACCAAAACGCATTCAATTGCTTCTTTTTTGGAAAATCAAAGTTTCGATTTCTGTATCAATTGTGCAGCCTATACACATGTTGAAGGCGCAGAAACAGAAATTGACGCAGCTCATGCTTTGAATGTAGAAGCTGTTAAAAATCTGGTTGCGGCTTGTAACGAAAAACAGATTACACTGCTGCACATTTCATCAGACTATGTATTCGATGGTACAAAAAAAACACCCTATGTCGAAACAGATCCAACAGCACCCATCAATCAGTATGGCAAAAGCAAGTTGCTAGGGGAGCAGTATATCCAGCAAAATGCAACCGCCTTTTACATCATACGAACATCGTGGTTATACAGTAAGATCTTAGGGGCTAATTTTTATAGCACAATTTTAAATAAATCCAAGAAAGGAGGCCCGTTGACTGTTGTTAACGAACAGGTTGGAACACCTACCGATGTTGCGCATCTGGCGGAATTTCTTTTTAAGATGATAAAAAAAGAGCCCAAACACGGACTTTATCATTTTTCGGATGAACAGATCATGACCTGGTACGATTTGGCAGTTGCGATTGTAAAAGAACATCAACTTGAAGTCTCTGTTGTACCGATTACAAAACCAGATGGTGGAGCTGCTCGTCCGATATACAGTCCTCTTTTTTCTAATAAGAAATTTTGAAAAACTATAGTGTAATCATACCCGCGCACAACGAAGCAAACTTTTTAGAAGGGATGCTACAATCGCTATGCGAGCAAACCGTTTCTGCTCTGGAAATTATTTTGGTGAACGATAACGCTACCGATGATACGGAAACCATTATGCAACGTTTTTCTGCAGCACACGCAAACATTTCCTATGTAAATCATGATTCTGAGGCAGCACATTTGCCGGGAGCCAAAGTTATTCATGCATTTGCTTTTGGACTAAAACACATAGAGCAGCCCTGCGATGTTCTGGTTAAATTAGACGCAGATCTACTTTTGCCTAAGAATTATTTTGAAACAATTTTAGCCGCTTTTGAAGATCCAAAAGTAGGGATTGCAGGTGGCTTTTGTTACGAACAAAACACCTCAGGAGTCTGGGTATTGAACCACCCTATGGGGCAGGATCATGTTCGAGGCGCATTTAAAGCCTATTCTAAAGCTTGTTTTGCAGCCATTGAAGGACTTCGTCCGGCAATGGGATGGGATACTGTAGACGAGCTTTTGGCGCGCTATTTCGGCTTTTCTGTCCAAACACTCCCAGAGCTTCAAGTAAAACACAGACGTCCTTTAGGGGCAGGATATTCGCCTCGAGCAGCACAATTTCAAGGAGCAGCTTTTTATGTGTTGCGATACGGTTGGTTGTTATCTGTTTTAGCAAGTCTAAAAAATGCATTTCTAAAAAAGAGTCTTCCCACTTTTTTTCGCTTACTTAGTGGGTACCGAAAGGCAAAACGAGAACAGCAACCGTTCTTAATCAATGTCGAGCAAGGGAAATTTATTCGAACCTATCGGTGGAATAAAATCAAGAACAAAAAGAAGGCATAACATACGATGCGGACGGATCTTCCGTTTTAATACAAACACAAAAGAGCATGTCTTCGCCAACGCTCGCAAGTTTGCGGAAAGAAAAGCCAGCAAATAACAATAGCTATAAGTAACTGCTTGTTCTCACCCACCTCCAAAAACCCTCTCAAATTTTTCATTTGACTTGTATTTGCTAAATTAGTGCATTATACAAAAATGGCGCAATGAAAATTATAGACCTATCAAAACCAATTCAGTACAATAAGTCGGATCCCTGGTTTATGAAAGTCAAAATAAAACATAAGCCTCATAGAAAAGCGAAATGGCTGATCCGCTTTTTAGGCTTACCCTTTCGATTATTTCCAAAAAACTTTATTGGCTGGGCAGATGACACCATAAAGAACATGGGCGTTCATGCTACTACACACATTGATGCTCCTTGGCATTATTCGCCCACTACAAACGGTCAAAAGTCCAAAACAATTGATGAAGTTCCTTTGGAGTGGTGCTATGGACAGGGCCTTGTTATTGACATGAAGCACAAGGCAGACTTTGATCCGATTACAAGAAATGATATTGAAGATTTTTTGAGTAAGAATAAGTTGACGATAAAGCCGAAAATGATTGTACTAATAAAAACAGGTAGAGATAAGCTCAATGGCACCAAAAACTTTCATGAAATAGGCACTGGAATGAGCGCCGAGGCAACGGAGTGGTTAATTGACAAAGGCATAAAAGTAATGGGAATAGATTCATGGGGATGGGACTTGCCATTGCCGTATATGCTGAAAAAAGCAAAAGAAACAGGCAATTCAGAATTGTTTTGGGAAGCACATTTGGTGGGTAGAGATAAGGAATATTGCCACATGGAACAATTGGTCAATCTTGACAAACTCCCCTACGAAGGCTTCAAAATTGCCGTTTTTCCTTTGAAAATTGTTGGGGCCTCAGCCGCACCGGCTCGAGTAGTTGCAATCTTTGAATAAAGGAATAACGGAAAACCATACTAAAGTTCGATTGTATACTCTTGTTTAACATCTCGTGATGAAGATCCCAATTTAACCGTATAACGCCCCTTTTCTAGCGCCCAAGCGTTTTTAGCTTCGTCCCAATAGCGAATGTCCGAAACCGCAATATTGATTTGGAGTTCTTCCGTTGCGTTGGACTCTAGGGAACTAGTTTTTGTAAACGCCTTTAGCTCTTGAAGGGGGCGATCTATCGTCGAATTGGATTTAGAAACATAAACCTGCACAATCTCTTTTCCGCTGCGTTTTCCTGTATTTTGAATTTGTACTGAGATCTGTATGCTATCTTTTTCAAGAGTTACGGCCGCAGAACTATATTCAAAATCAGTGTATGAAAGACCATGTCCAAAGGGATAAGCAACATCTAAATCGGCCTTGTCGAAATGACGATAACCAACATAAATTCCTTCTTCGTAGTTCGTATAATCTTTGTTTTTAATTTTCTTCCCTTCGGGTCGTGCCTTTTTATTTCCAAGCATCATATTGTTTATTAGCCCCAGAATTGTTTGCTGCTCTCCATCTTGCGGGAAGTTTTGAGTAGACGCATGGTCGCTTAGATTCACGGGAAAAGTTACCGGAAGTTTCCCACTTGGATTAACGTTTCCACTGAGGAGGTCGGCTGTAGAATTTCCGCCTTCTTGCCCCCCTTGCCACGCCAATAAAATAGCATCCGGTTGGTCTTTCCAAGAAGCCGTTTCGATGACCCCACCAACATTCAATACCACAATTAGTTTTTTGCCAGCAGACTGAAATGCTTTTGAAGCGTCAGAGATCATTTTCTTTTCAAGAGTAGTCAACAGAAAATCATCAACTTCAACACGGTCGCCACCTTCTCCGGCATTCCGACCTATGGTCAAAACACCTACTTCCGATGCCGCTACAATAGCATCCAATTGCTCAGCGGTAAAAGTCATTTCGGGTGGTAAACTGGTGTCAAAAGCCGCCTCTAGGCCTTCGGATTTTACAAACTCTTGTGGATGAGCTGCTTTGTGCGATTCATAAATATTTTTTGCTATTTTATTAATTGAAAAGCCAACATTTCGCAAGCCTTCTTCAAGCGATATGGTATAGGCTTCATTGACATCACCCGAGCCTGTTCCACCAGAAATAAAGTCATAAGATGTAATTCCAAGAAGAGCGATAGTTTTTATGTTCTCAAGGGGCAATGCATTTTCGTTCTTAAGCAACACCATTCCTTCTGATGCTGACATGCGCGAAATTTCGGCATGGGCTTTCAAATCTGGGTTATTGCTGAAGTTGGGACGTTTGAGTTTTCCACTTTTAAAAATTAAAGTAAGAATACGACCCGCAGCACGATCAATAATTTCAGAAGACAAACGGCCATCTTCTGAAGCTTCAAGCAAGGCATCCCATTGTTTTTTGGTGCCCGGCTCCAACAGATCGTTCCCAGCACTTATTTGAGCCGCTGCATCTCTACCTCCAAACCAATCAGTCATCACCAAGCCTTCGAAGCCCCAATCGTCTCTTAGAACGCCTGTGAGCAGGTATTCACTTTGGGAAGCATAGGTTCCATTGACCTTGTTGTATGAAGACATAATGGTCCAAGGTTGCGCTTCACGGACAACAATTTCAAAACCTTTTAGATAAATCTCACGCATCGCTCTTTCAGAAACTATAGCATCGTTGATATCGCGATCGGTTTCTTGATTATTTGTAACAAAATGTTTTACGGAAGTACCCACGCCATTCGACTCAATTCCGTTGATAAAGGCGGCTCCAATATAACCCGAGAGCACAGGATCTTCAGAATAATATTCGAAATTCCTTCCACAAAGTGGATTTCGATGAATGTTCATACCAGGACCCAAAATCACATCAATCCCGTATTCTGCTGCCTCTATACCCATGGCGTTACCCACTGCATAGACCAATTCTTGGTTCCAAGTAGAAGCCAGCAAAGAAGCAATTGGAAATGCGGTACTGCTGTATGTTCGATCTTCTCCTTTTCGTTTGGGTTCAATTCGTAAGCCCGCTGGACCATCCGATAAATAGACGGTTGGAATACCCAATCTAGGGGTTGCAACCAAGGTTCCTACAGCGCCAGGAATTCCTACGCCAGGTTCGTTTAGTCCGATAGCAGAACCGATTCCAGACCCCTTGAGGAGGTGTATTTTCTCTTCCAAAGTCATTAGAGAAAGCAGGTTTGATACCCGCTTTTCAAGCGGTACCCGTTCGTCTTCATAAATGTCCAAACGCTTATTAGCGTTGAGGTCCAAAAAGCTATGTCCGTCTTGCTGTATTTCTTTAACACTTGCTAGGGCTGTATATTCTGTCTCAAAATCCAAGAAGGTGTTTTTTAAATAGATCGACGCAGTAACTCCCAAAATAATTAGTGCCACGGAGAGTGATCCCAAAACTGCCAACACAATTTTTACCTTTTTCATCATAGTCAAATAGTATATATCCACCTAAGGTAAGAAAAGGATTGGTGTATAGCCTAGTTCATAGTGCAGGGCAACCTATTGTTGTATACAAAACACTAATTACAAGTGCCTTAACTTGCTTTTATCGTGATGTTTTTTAGATTTGACTGTATTCAACTCCCAAATCGGATATACTTGATGAAAAACCTGCATTCACACCTTCTTTTCGAACCCGCTCTTTTGGGGCAACTGTTTTTGCAGTATGCCCATTTTTTTGTGCGTGAAAGTCAAAATAACGCGGCGAAAGTGAAAAGGGTTTTAAAACAATTTTGTTTAGGTGAGAGTGACACAATACATTCTGATTCGGCATGTATTGCTGAACAAAACGGAGCATATAAAAGAAATAAATATATCTGAAGGTCTATATACTAACTAGTTGGCATTAATTAGAAGAAATGAGTGAAATTCAAAATAAAATGTTTCTAGAAATTAGAGAAAAAATATATTTAACCAAGTACAAGAGTTTTCGTTGTAATATTTAGAAAATGTTTTTGACCGAAATGTTTACCCAACAGAAGAAGCAGTCAAAAGCTTGTCGATATTTGACGAAGAACTACCTGCTGATTCTACAAATGCTAAAAGTGTAATAGAACAGTTAAATAAATACGGAAGTCCTGCAACAACAGAAACATTAGGTGGGAGATATTTCGGATTCGTGTGCGGAAGTGCAGTTCCTGTAGGTTTGGCAGCTAAAATTTAGGTGCTTATTGGGATCAAGCTCCAGCAATGAATGTCCTATCGCCAATAGGAAGTAAACTAGAATCTGTTATAGAAAAATGGTTAGTAGGTTTATTTAATTTACCACATAACACATCCGCAGGATTTGTAAGCGGAACATCTACAGCTAATTTATGTGGTTTGGCAGCTGCTAGAGATCGTATTCTACAAAGGAACAATTGGGATATAAACACAAAAGGTCTTAGAGATTCACCTAAAATAAGAATTGTAACAGGAAAACAATCGCATTCAACTGTTTTAAAGGCAATAGGAATATTAGGCTTAGGAACAGAATATATTGAATGGGTAGACGTAGACAATCAAGGTAGAATTATTCCTGATTTAATTCCTGAATTAGATGATAATACAATTCTGATTTTGCAAGCAGGTAATGTAAATAGTGGTGCATTTGGTTTGTGGGCTGAGGCAGTAAATGAATTAAAATATTTAACTGAAGGAATAGGAAATGCTTCTTCTTGGGCTGTAGATGGTCACAAAACATTAAATACACCTTATGATTGTGGAATCATACTTTGTTCAGACCAAGAAGCGATGACTTCTGCTCTCCATATGTCTGGAAGTTATATTACAGAAAGCACCGAAAGAGACGGAATGTTTTACACACCCGAAATGTCTCGAAGAGCAAGGATAATTGAATTATGGTCGATAATGAAATATCTAGGAAAAAATGGAATTGATGAAATGATTCTAACTATGAACCGAAGAGCTAAACAATTTGCAGGAGAAATAGCAAAAATTAAAGGGTTCCACATTGAAAACGACATTGTTTTTAATCAAATAATTATTAGATGTGATTCAGATAAAAATACAGAACAAGTATTGAGTAATATTCAAATGTTAAGAGAATGTTGGCTTGGTGGCTCAATGTGGTTTGGGAAAAAAGTTATGAGAGTAAACATATGCTCCTGGGCTACTACTGAAAACGACATATCTAAATCTGTAAAGTCATTTAAAAAGGCGTTAGAATTGACAATAACTAATGCCAAGAATGTATAAAATAATAGCGGTTTAATCGCTAAAACGAAAGTAAGTAAATATAAAGGTCTGTTTTTAACCGAAAAGGTAGTGCATAAAAAACCGCTACTATTCTTATACTAAACCGTTGCCAAGCACTTTAAATTGAAGTTAACTAAATCAATCGAACCATCCACCAAACCATTTAAAAACTCCCACCCCTTCCCCAGACCCACTCCCTTTTTTCTTTCCAACAAATACAGCCCTTGATTCCTCGAGACTTTTTATCTTTGCCGAGTTAAAAAGAAACAGATGAATATTTTGATCATTGGCGGCGGCGGACGCGAACATACGATTGCATGGAAATTGGCGCAAAGCCCAAACTGTGGGAAACTTTTTGTAGCCCCTGGAAATGCAGGCACCCACGAAATCGCAACCAACCTAGCCCTTGGTGTAACCGACTTTGAAGGCATCAAACAAGCTGTACTCGACAACAGTGTAGGTATGGTTATTGTTGGCCCAGAAGACCCGTTGGTCAACGGAATTCACGATTTCTTTTTGGCAGACGTACAACTGCAAGGAATTACTGTAGTAGGTCCACAGCAAGCAGCTGCAACCTTGGAGGGAAGTAAAGAATTCGCCAAAGAATTCATGAAAGCACACAACATCCCTACGGCACAGTACGCTAGTTTTACTGCCGAAACGGTAGAAGAAGGCTGTCGTTTTTTAGAAACAATGAAGTCACCCTATGTCCTTAAGGCAGACGGTTTAGCCGCTGGAAAAGGTGTTTTGATTATAGAAGTCCTTGCCGAAGCACAAGACGAATTGCGTCAAATGTTGGTTGGGAAAAAATTCGGTGCAGCTTCTCAAAAAGTAGTGATCGAAGAGTTTTTGGACGGAATAGAACTCTCTTGTTTTGTCCTGACTGACGGGAAAAACTACCTCACCCTTCCAATGGCGAAAGACTACAAACGCATAGGCGAAGGCGATACTGGACTGAATACCGGAGGGATGGGAGCAATATCTCCAGTACCTTTTGCTTCAGCCGAGTTCATAAAGAAAATCGAAGACCGCGTGATCAAACCCACCATGGATGGTTTTCAAAAAAGCAACCTACCCTTTCAAGGCTTTGTTTTTATTGGGCTGATTAAGGTTGGCGACGACCCGTTTGTGATTGAGTATAACGTTCGTATGGGAGATCCCGAAACGGAAGTTGTATTTCCACGAATTCAGAACGATTGGGTAGAACTTTTCCAAGCGGTTGGAACACAAACACTAGACCAACATCAACTACAAATAGACCCACGAACAGCAACCACCATCATGGCCGTTTCGGGAGGATATCCTGAAGCTTATGAAAAAGGGAAAACAATTACAGGTATTGAATTTGCGGAAGACAGTATAGTTTTCCATGCCGGAACGCAAATGGAATCGGGAGTTGTAAAAACCTCAGGCGGAAGAGTGTTGGCGGTAACATCTTTTGGAGCAGACCACAAAGAAGCCTTATCTAAATCCTATGAAACACTAGAGAAAATTGACTTTGATGGGATATACTACCGAAAAGATTTAGGTTTCGATTTATAGAAACGAGTGAGCAGAAGGATCTTTGTTCTCTTCTCCTTTGTCGTTAAAAATCTTAAGTTGAATGGTCCAATAAACCAAAAGCGAAAAGATCACGATTGCAAAGCCCCAGTTGATGATGTTTGCCAACCACCAGTTGCTTAATTCGAGTTCTCTTAGGATGTCATGCGGTAAAAACAAGACCTTCTCAAATAACCATGCAATTGCTTCAAATAATTCTTTCATTGGATCAGTATATAGATTTCGTTGCAAATTTATAAAAAGCAAAGGGGAATCCAAGACTTTTGATTGATTTAGTCTAAAAAAGAGTCCGCTTGTCTAAGCTTTCACTCCAAACCAATAGTCTAGGAGTTTTTTAAATTGGCTTCGTATACTTCTGAAAACAAATATGAGGAGTTCTTATTCTAAAAAAGTACTCGTAAAAATAAAAACAACTTGTTTTTGTGCCTGCATAGTTTAGATTAAAGTCCAGAAGAAAAATTGAACTACATCAACATTTGGCTTGAAAAGCGTTATAATTAAAGTGAATTTGCAGGAATAAACACAAGCTGTAAAGAACATTGTTTTACCTTTAGATCGTGAGCCTTTGAGCACATAAAATAAATTTCACAATAGTACAACCATGTTTACAAGAGTCTTCGGGAAAACCTCTTTTTGGAGTTATTTAATTGCTTTTTCAGTGCTAATTGCTGCCGTGTTCTGGCATCATGAAGCAGTAGAAGAGCAAAATATAAATGATGCAAATACTTTTAGATCGATCGTAATTGGCATTCTTGGGGTAATTAGCCTTTTGTGTGTAGAGTGGACTGTAAGAAGGCAAATGCTATTTGGAAAAGGCAGCTACCACTTGCTTGTTTATGCTTTATTTTTCTGGATTTTACCAATCAACAGGTGGGATATTTGGCTTTGGTTTGCCTCCTTGTTTTTTTGGTTTAGTTTTCTACAAATCATACAAATGGACGGGAATTTTAATTCCAAAAAAGCAGTTTTTAATGCTGGTTTTTGGCTCGTTTTTGCTGTTTTTTTTAAAGTAGACTTCATTTACTTTTCCTTAACCATGTTTTTAATACTCTTTTTTAAGGGGCAATTGAACTACAAAAACATAGTTCTATTCTTTCTTCCAGCTTTTTGTATATCGATAATTTGGCTGATGTTGCTTGTTTTGATTCCTTCCTTCCCTTCTTGGGAAACACCCCTTTTTACACCCCTGAAATTTTCCTTCTTAAGAAGCGAAAAACTTGCAGATAGCTTGAGTTTTATTTTCGTACTACTTACAGCCATAGTCGTTGTGTTGAAACATTTAAAAAACGTGTTTCACAACAGTAATAGAAGCAGGAACAATATTTATAACATGATTTTACTCTTGGTTTCGGCATTTGTAATTACATTGTTTGGAGGTGAAGGAAATGTAATTTCTTGGGTTTCTTTGTTGATGATAATTGCCGTTTTATCGACCCAGTATTTTGAATCCTTTACTAAAAAATGGCCTGTTGAATTGTTCTTTGTCTGCTGTATGGGGACTATCTTTCAGGATCAAATCCTAGCCATTTTCAATTAATTCTGACACTTAGGATTTAAAACCACTTGCGTTACCCGTTGCGTTGAAAGTATTCTAGAACTGATGAATATACCGGAAACAAAAGTGTTTGACTACAGAATTTCTAAACAGACAATATCGTTTTATAAGCTTATACGCCTTTCTGGATCACAGGAGCGTTACTGCTGCTACACAAAAATTCTTTGAAACGCATAGCAAACTTCGAAACAGTCAATAAATTTAGACCTATACCTCGTCGTAATTAACAACCACTTTTGCTGAGGTTGGCACCGCTTGACAAGTGAGCACTAAACCTTCTGCAACTTCTTCGTCTGTCAAAATCTGGTTGTTTGCCATGGTAGCAGAACCTTCGGTTATCTTCGCAATACAACTACAACAAACGCCGCCCTGACAGGAATAGGGCACATCAATTTTTTCATTCAACGCCGTATCTAAAATGGTATTACCAGCCTTTGCTTTTACAGTATTGGTTGCATCGTCTGCAATGATTTCTATCGTAATTTCATCTAAAGAAGAGTCGGTGGGAGCTACTGTTTCTGTAGCTTTTGTAGCAGTAAAAAGCTCAAAATATACTTGAGTCTCTTCAATGGAGTTTTTCAAGAGAGTATCCTTTACACCCATAATCATGGCCTCGGGTCCGCAAAGGTAAAAAGCAGTTGAAAGTTGTCCTGTGTTTTTGAGGGCATACTTTACAATACTTGAGTCGATACGACCAAAGCGACTTCCATCTTCATTCGCTTGACTGAAGATCCAAAGGATTTTTAATTGCGCAGGATATGTTGTCTCCAGATTTTTTAACTCGGTATAAAAAAGAGTTTCTTCAGGAGTTTTATTTCCATAAACTAAGGTAAAGTGAGTGTCACTACCAGCTTCTAGCGCTGATTTTAGAATCGAAAAGATGGGTGTAATTCCACTTCCCGCTGCAAAAGCAGTAACATTCTTAGCCTCTGTGTTATATACAAAACGACCTTCGGGTACGCTCACTTCTAGGTTGTCGCCAAGTTGAAGGCTTTGAGTTGCATAGGTCGAAAAAAGACCATCGGGGATGCGTTTAATTCCCACCTCAAGTGTTCCTTCTGATGGAGCTGAACACAAAGAATAGGATCTCCGTACTTCTTCTCCTTTAATAGACACCTTTAGGTTGATGTATTGTCCAGAGCGATATTGAAAAAGGTTTTGTAAAGAAGTTGGAATTTCAAAACCAATACTTGACGCTTCATTTGTAAGGGTCTTGATACTATTAATTTTGAGCGTATGAAATGCAACCATTGTTTTTTTGTACAAAAATAAAAAACCTCAAGAATTCCACGTCAATTTGTAACATTATTTATATTTATCATACAAATCATTTAAAGACCTTACCCATGCCGACATCTCTGTTTCAACTTAGCCGCAAAAAATTCATGCGCGCCCCCCAATTGGAAGCCAAATTGGCCATCAAGATTCTGATGGGCTTTGTTGTTCTATATTTTGGAGGCTCTCTTTTATTTGCAGGAATTGCGGTCTACCCTATTTTGAGTGACCAGTTTCCCGAACGAGATGTCATTTCCGTCATCAACAGTGTTTTGGTGCTGATTTTTATTTTGGAACTGATCATTCGGTATTTTTTACAGCAACTTCCAGTGACAGAAATCAAATCTTTTTTATTGCTTTCCATACCCAAAAAACGAATCATTCGCAACGTATTGTTCCGATCCTTGTTGTCTGTATACAATGCGATTCCTGTTTTGTTTTACTTACCGATCAGTATTTCCATGTTCCAAGACGATTACGCTCTTGAGCAGGTCATTGCTTGGTGGGTAGCCGTCACGGCATTTTCTCTCTGCCTAAACTTCATCTCTTTTTTAGCCAATAAAAATAATAAAGCTTTAGCCGGCTTTGTGATTCTAATAATCCTCCTTTACCTAAGCGAAAGCTATATGGATTTCGAAACTCTCCGCACTGTGGGTTACTTTTTTGATGCATTAATAATGCAACCTTTGTGGGTTTTAGTTCCGCTTGGGGTCTTTGTTTTACTCTACCAAATAACCTTTAGTTTTTTAAAAAAGAACCTCAATTTAGAAGGTTCTCTTGCTGCTAAAAAAGAGGTGGCAAATGCTGGGCGTTACGACTTTTTGGATGTATTTGGAAGCCACGCCTTTTTTCTAAAAAACGACATCCGCCTTATTGTACGGAATGTGCGACCGAAAAACATTGTACTGATGTCTTTCCTTTTTCTTTTTTATGGATTATTCTTTTTCACCCAAGACAATCAACCCGAATCATTATTGGTATTTGCTTCTATTTTTATCTCGGGAGGATTTTTACTTACCTACGGGAACTATGTCCCAGCTTGGGACAGCGAATATTATGCTTTTTTGATGACCCAAAACCTATCCTATAAAAAATACTTAGACTCCAAATGGCGCCTCATGACTTTTGCTATAATAGTTTCTACGGTACTGTCGTTACCCTATTTGTGTTTTGGAGTCAAAATTTATCTCATGATCCTCTCTGGTGCAGCCTTTAATATTGGGCTTGGAACCTGGATTACACTATATGGGGGGCTACTGAACAAGCAACCGTTAAAACTCAATGTAAAGGCAAAAGCCTTTGAAAACACCCAAGCATTTTCTGGAAAGATGATGTTAATGATCTTTCCTAAAATGGTTCTTCCCGTTTTACTTTACATCATTCCGGCAACCCTTTTTAATCCAACTGCAGGATATATAACGCTCGCAGCGAGTGGAGTTTTAGGAATTGTTTTCAAAAATCAAATTCTAACCCAAATGGTGAAACTTTTCGCAAAACAAAAGCACGAAATGCTACAAGCCTTTACTCAAAAATAAACCCATGATTTTAGTTAATTCACTCACAAAGTCCTACGGCGAAATCACCGTTTTGAATATTGATCAACTTGAAATTCCAAAAAGCCAATGTTTTGGACTCGTCGGGAATAACGGAGCAGGAAAAACGACCTTCTTTAGTCTTCTTTTGGATTTAATCAAAACGTCAACTGGTGAGATTATTTCGAATGACATTGCAGTAGCCCAAAGCGAAGAATGGAAAAGTTTTACGTCAGCATTCATCGATGATTCTTTTTTGATTGGCTATCTAACCCCTGAAGAATATTTTTATTTTGTTGGAGAACTCAGAGGAATTGATAAAGCAGCAGTAGATCTTTTTTTAGAAACCTATGTCGATTTTTTCAATGATGAAATTTTAAACCAGAAAAAATACTTGCGCGATTTTTCGAAAGGAAACCAAAAGAAAATGGGCCTTATTGCAACCTTTATTGGCAGCCCTAAAGTGGTTATTCTGGACGAACCCTTTGCTAATCTTGATCCAACTACCCAAATCCGATTGAAGCAACTCATTAAAACTGAAACAGAGAAACGAGAGCTTACGCTGTTGATTTCGAGTCATGATCTAAACCATGTTACCGATGTTTGTAATCGCATTGTTTTACTCGAACGAGGTGCTGTAATTATGGACAAAGAAACCACCGCCAAAACACTTCAAGAATTAGAAGACTATTTTTCTGCCTAGGCATATACTAAAAGCTTATAATTTAAGTTATTAGTATACATCAAATTGCAATTGAAAACTGGATTAAAATTTAGCGTTTTTTGCCTTGTCCTCATTGGGATTGGGAGCTGCTCTACTCAAAAAGATCGTTTTTTGAATAGAGAATACCACAGCCTGAACACTAAATTCAACGTTTTATTTAACGGAGAAGAAGCATTAGACATTGGTTCAGCTATTCTTGCGAGTCAAGCTCAAGATAATTTTTTAACCACACTTCCTGTAGAATTGATTACTCTCGATGGTGAGGATGAAAACGCAACGGCTTCTATTCCAAGTTTTATTCGAGCAGAAGAAAAAGCCGTAAAAGCCATTCAGAAACACTCTATGAGTTTCAATGGAAAACAAAAGAACGATCAGATTCATAAAGCGTATTTACTCCTTGGAAAAGCGCGCTATTACGACCGCCGTTTTTTGCCTGCACTGGAGGCGTTTAATTTTCTTTTGGGATTAAATTCTGATGCGGATGTTTTCTATGAAGGAAAACTATGGAGAGAAAAAACAAACCTCCGCCTAGGGAATGATGAATTAGCAGTTTCAAATCTGAAACCTTTAGCAAATAATATTCCTAAAAAAAACAAGCTTTTTACTGCAGTCAATGCAACTTTGGCACAAGCTTTTTTGAATATTCAGGCAATCGATTCGGGACTTAAGTACATCCAAAGAGCCGCCGCATTTGAGCGAAAAAGAATCATTCAAACCCGATATCGATTCATCGAAGCGCAGCTTTTTGATCAATTGAACCAAAAAGATTCTGCACAGTTAGCATTCAATTCTATTGTCGATTTAAAACGAAAAGCGCCCCGTTTATATTGGATGCACGCAAAGCTGAATGCCTTGCGAATTCAGGCGGAACGCAGTGGTGAGAGCCCAGAAAAAGCCCTTGAAAAATTGAGTGCTGCTTTTGAAAACGAAAACTTCACCCATTTAATATACCGTCAAATGGCACAATATCACCTTTCAAAGGGGCGGGATAGTTTGGCAAAACAATTTTACAATAAATCATTAAAAGCTCCGGGGATAGATCGACCCACGCGACGACAAAATTATCGCGATCTAGCAGATGACGCTTTTACTCGCGGACATTATGTAGATACGGGTGCTTATTTGGACAGTCTGCTGGGGCAATTTCCGCAAGAAAGTAGACAAAAAACAATCGTTTCACTAGAACGCGAGGGGCTTCAAGAGGTGATCGGTTTTGAAAAAACCGTACGAGAAACCGACAGTATTCTTACACTCTCTGCCATGATTCCTGAAGAGCAACTGGCATTTTATCAAAAAGCGATTGACACCAAAAGAGCAAAAGAATTAGCAAAAATAGAATTAGAAAAGAAACCTCTATTTAATGTTTTGAACCGCTCAAACGGGAAGCGATTTTACTTTTACAATGAAAACTTAGTTGTGCTCGGTAAACAACAGTTTGCTTCTAATTTTGGTAACCGTCCCAATGCTGATAATTGGAACCGTCTCGAATCTTTGAATGGTGCTTTTGCTTCAAACGAAGGGGAGGCCAATAATACCAATGATAATTCAACTATAGTAAAAGAAAACGCACAAGCCTTTGTCGATCTTCTACCAACCGATCAAACGTTTTTAGACAGCCTATCCGTTCTAAGAAATCAAGCGTATTTGGAAGTAGGGGTTTTGTATAAAGAGAAATTTAAAAACTATGACCTGGCAAGCGATCGCTTGAAAAACGTACTAGTCAATAGCCCTAAAGAAAGCCAAGAATTAAACGCTTGGTATCATTTGTATAAAATGAATGTGTTAAGGAACCCGAAGCTAGCGCTCGTGTATGAAGATAAGATTATAAAGCAATATCCAGAATCGCGATTTGCACGTATTATAAAAGATCCAGAAAACTTTAAACTACTTCCCAATGAGACTCCATCGATTCGATACGAAGCTTTGTACGCCTTGTTTTTAGAACAGCAATATGAAGAAGTTTTGGTACAAGGAGACGACCTTCTTGTGATTTTCAGCGGCACACCCATGGTTTCTAAGGTGGCTCATTTAATGGCCAATGCAACTGGGCGTTTGGATGGGATTGAAGTTTGGAAAGAACAACTTCAAAGCCTCATTGACATTTATCCAAATTCCGAAGCTGCCGCTCAGGCAAAGCAAACCCTGGCCTACATAGCAGCAAATGAACAAGCAGAAGAACCAGACAAAGTATATTTGAATTACAAATGGATTTTTCCTGTTTTGAAAGAAAACCAAGAACAGATACAGCAACTTACATCCATCGTTACCCAGACATTAGAAACGGGCGGAATATCTCACGGAAACCTATCATTAGAAGTTTATAATAGAGACTATATTTTTCTTATTGTTAATGATTTAAGGCAACAACCAACCCTCGATGTTAAACCCCAAGGCGAAACTCCCACGGAACTATTAACTACAATTTCAAATAAATTTGTAGTTTTGTCATCCCAATACAAAGACATTCAATTGTTTAAAAGCTGGAATACAGTACAAAAAAATACAGATTATGAAAAATAGTGAAATTAACGGACAACCCAATCGAATTGAAAAAAGCACTTTCATTACGGGAGATATTGTTTCACAAGCAGACTTTCGAATAGACGGTACTTTAGAAGGGTCTATTAAAACCTCCGGAAAAGTTGTTATTGGGAAAGATGGCGTTATCAATGGTGTTATCATCTGTTCTTTTGCAGATATCGAAGGAAAGTTCAACGGAAAGCTTGAAGTTAAAGAAAGCCTTTCTTTAAAAGCTTCTAGTCAACTTGAAGGAGAGGCTGTAATTGGAAAACTTATTGTAGAATCTGGAGCTATCTTTAATGCAAAGTGCTCTATGCGTTCTTCTTCAGATGTAAAATCGATCAATAAAGGCATTGAAAAAACAGCCTAACCGTTGGCTTATTTTCTCCTCTCTAGCAATTCAAATTGCTCTGGTGGTATATGTTGCCGTTAAAGGCGGTCAGTGGTTAGATGGTTATTTTAACACCCAAAGCAATTTTTGGGCTTTGGTACTTTCTGCTTTTGGAATTCTGATCATCTTGGTCCTTATTCAAAACCAATCGAAAAACCTAAACGACTCTTGAAGTTCAACCTTTCATTTCTTTTTGTCCTTGTATATGGAATCTCGTTGTTTCTGCATTTAAGTATTCTATATCTTTTTGACCTCCCACTTTGGGAACATCAATTGCCTCTGAGTTATGTGTCGAATTTTGTTTTAGCAGCCTCTATCGTTTGGCTACTTTTAAGCGTTTTTGAAAAGAATAAAGACCAGGTAAGCTTTCTGTTTATGGGCATCAGTTTATTCAAGTTTATTTTGTTTTTTGTCTTTTTCTATCCAGCTTATAAAGCCGATGGTGTCGTTCAAAAAATGGAAGTTCTAACCTTTTTTATTCCCTATTTTGTTGGCTTGTCTTTAGAAACTGGAATTTTAGTTCAAAAATTAAATAAAATATAAGAGTTAAGAGTTTCTCTTTTTAATGTAAAGCATTACATTTGCATCGCATTTCTAGAAACAATGAGCAAAACTACAACCTTGATTTTACTTAAGAAAAAAAGTTTATTTTTAATAGCTTTACTCTTCGCTGGGGGCCTATTTGCTAAGGAAAACGAACAGAATCAAGAGAATGTTTCTGCCAAAGAAATTCAAAAAAAGGAGATCAAAGAATACATCATGCATCATTTGCAAGATTCATATGATTTCAGTTTGTTTTCTTACACTACAGACACAGGCGAACATGTATATATCGGCGTACCACTTCTAATTATTCTTTGGGACAATGGCCTTAAGGTGTTTTCTTCTTCCAAATTTCATCACGGAGAGACGGTAGCTGAGGTCGACGGAAACCACTATGCAATAAGTCACAACAAGATATACAAAACAGATGCCGCTGGAACGATTACCTACGACGAAGAGCATCACGCAACCAACACAGCTCCTTTAGATTTTTCTATTACAAAAGGAGTAGTGAGCATTATGTTTACTTTTCTACTGATGTTTTTCTTATTCAAGAACCTTGCAGACTCCTATGCAAAGAACAGAGGAATAGCATCGGGAGTGGGACGTTTTTTCGAGCCTATTGTGCTTTACATTCGAGATGACATTGCAATCCCAAACATTGGAGAAAAAAAACATCGCAAGTATATGAGTTTTTTATTGACGGTATTTTTCTTTGTATGGTTTCTAAACATGTTGGGATTAACTCCCCTAGGAATTAACGTTACCGGTAATATTGCAGTTACTTTGTGTTTAGCGCTAATAACTTTTTTATTGACTAATTTAACAGGAACAAAAGACTACTGGCTTCATATTTTTGATCCATTAGGAAGCACCATGAAGTGGTACGCTAAAATCCCTTTGTATATAATCTTAATCCCGATTGAAGTTTTAGGGATTTTCATCAAACCATTTTCCTTATTAATTCGACTGTATGCCAATATGCAAGCAGGACACATAGTATTGATGAGTTTGATAGGGCTAATGTTTATTTTTAAAAGTTGGTTAGGGAGTCCAATGTCCTTTGGATTAGCCTTTGCAATTTCTTTAATTGAAGTTTTAGTAGCATTGCTACAAGCCTATATATTTACGATGTTATCAGCGCTTTACTTTGGCTTTGCCTCAGAGGAGCATGAGCATCACAATGAAATTGAAGCGCATTAAGCGTTTCTTTAACGAGAGTGTTTAATTTAATATTTACAATTATGGAAATTCCAGTAATGGTAGGAGCAGGATTGGTTGTTATCGGTGTCGGTATTGGTATCGGTAAAATTGGTGGGTCAGCAATGGATGCGATCGCACGTCAACCTGAAGCTTACGGAAAAATTCAAACAGCGATGTTAATCGCCGCTGCATTGATCGAAGGGATTGGTTTTGCTGCACTTTTTGCAGTAAGCTAAAACAGTTTTAAAGCTGCAATGGTTGGTTGCAGCTTTATTTTAAGTATTGATTAAACCATAAAATTATAAAATGGAAAAATTATTAGGAGAATTTTCTTTAGGGCTGTTTTTCTGGCAAACATTGTTGTTTGTAGCGCTATTATTATTACTCAAAAAATTTGCTTGGAAGCCCATTTTAGATGCGGTAAACGAACGCGAAACATCAATCAAAGATTCTTTGAGCGCTGCTGAAAAAGCACGTGATGATATGGAAGCGGTTCAAGCAGATAACAAACGAATTCTAAAAGAAGCTCGCGCTGAACGGGATGCCCTTTTAGCAGAAGCAAAGACAGCAAGTGTTCAAATCGTGAATCAAGCGAAAGAAGATGCTAAAGCTGCTGCAGATAAAATTACAGCTCAGGCGCAGGAAACTATTCAAAATGAAAAGATAGCTGCAATCAATGAGTTAAAAGGTCAAGTAGCTTCTCTGTCTATCGATATTGCAGAAAAAGTACTACAAACTGAATTGAAAGATAAAGCAACTCAAGAACAATTGGTAACCCAATTGGTTAAAGAAATTGCTGTAAAATAATTCCATGAAAAACAACCGTGCCGCACTTCGTTACGCAAAAGCAGCCTTAAGTATTGCACTTGATCAAGACACAGCCGATGCATTTGAGCAAGATATGATAGGCATTGTCGAGGTTAGTTCTGTAAATAAAGATTTCATTGCCTTCTTGGAAAACCCTATTCTTTCTACTGAAACCAAAAAAGAAACAGTTGCAAAGGTGTTTACTTCACTCTCTGAGGGGAGCAAACGTCTTATTGATTTGTTAGCAACAAACAACCGAATCAATTTATTGGATCAGGTTGCAGAGCAATTCATAGCAATATATCAAGTTCAACAAGGGAAACAAACAGTACGTGTTACTACTGCAGTTCCTTTGACAGCAACTTTAGAAGAAACCATATTAAGTAAAGCTAAAGAGTTGTCTTCAGCCAAACTTACCCTAAGCAGTGTAGTAGATCCATCCATTATTGGAGGGTTTATTTTACGCATAGGAGATTTACAATACAATGCAAGTGTAGTTCAGAAATTAGACACACTTAAAAGAGAATTGACACAAACCAATTATAGCGCTTAAATAGATACTATGGCAGCAATTAAACCCGCTGAAGTTTCAGCAATTTTAAAAAACCAACTCGCAGGATTTGAAGCAGCAGCTTCATTAGACGAAGTTGGAACCGTTCTTCAAGTAGGAGATGGAATCGCACGTGTATACGGGCTTTCTAATGCTCAATATGGAGAATTAGTTCGTTTTGATTCTGGATTAGAAGGAATGGTTTTGAACCTTGAAGAAGATAATGTAGGAGTGGTGCTTTTAGGCCCTTCTAAAGAAATTTCTGAAGGAGATACCGTGAAGCGTACCGAGCGTATTGCTTCGATCAAGGTTGGAGAAAGTATTGTTGGCCGTGTGGTTGACACGCTTGGAAATCCAATTGATGGAAAGGGAGCTCTTGAAGGTGAATTATATGAAATGCCTCTAGAGCGTAAAGCACCAGGAGTAATTTATCGTCAGCCAGTAAACGAACCAATGCAAACGGGAATCAAGTCTATTGACGCGATGATCCCTGTAGGTAGAGGACAACGTGAATTGGTAATTGGTGACCGTCAGACTGGTAAAACTACCGTTTGTATTGATACCATTTTGAATCAAAAAGAATTTTACGATGCAGGAGAACCTGTTTATTGTATTTATGTAGCGATTGGGCAAAAAGCTTCTACTGTTGCAGGAATTGCAAAAGTATTAGAAGATAAAGGAGCATTAGTATACACTACAATAGTAGCTGCAAATGCATCTGATCCAGCACCAATGCAAGTATACGCACCTTTCGCAGGAGCAGCTATTGGAGAGTTTTTCAGAGACACTGGTAGACCTGCTTTGATTGTTTTTGATGATTTATCAAAACAAGCCGTTGCTTATCGTGAAGTATCGTTATTACTACGTCGCCCACCGGGACGTGAAGCGTATCCTGGAGATGTATTTTATCTTCACTCCCGTTTATTAGAACGTGCAGCAAAAGTTATTGCTGATGATGATATCGCAAAAGGAATGAATGACTTGCCTGATTCCTTAAAAAGTATTGTAAAAGGAGGAGGTTCACTAACGGCACTCCCTATTATTGAAACACAAGCAGGAGATGTTTCTGCTTATATTCCAACCAATGTAATTTCTATTACGGATGGACAAATCTTCTTAGAGTCAGATTTATTTAACTCGGGTGTTCGTCCAGCAATTAACGTAGGGATTTCAGTATCTCGAGTTGGAGGTTCAGCACAGATTAAACCAATGAAAAAAGTTTCAGGTACATTGAAACTAGATCAAGCACAGTTCCGAGAATTGGAAGCCTTTGCTAAGTTTGGATCTGACCTAGATGCTGCAACTTTAAACGTAATTGAAAAAGGACGTCGTAATGTTGAGATCTTGAAACAAGCTCAAAACGATCCTTTTACAGTAGAAGATCAAACGGCGATTATCTATGCAGGTTCTAAAAACTTGTTGCGATCGGTACCCGTAGACCAAGTAAAAGCTTTTGAAAAAACCTATATCGAAGTATTGAACAGCAAGCACCGTCGCGTTTTAGACACAATCAAAGCTGGAAAATTAACAGATGAGGTTTTAGATACTCTAAACAGTGTTGCAAAAGAAGTAGCAGCTCAATTCGAATAAACGACCACCAGTATGGCCAATTTAAAAGAGATACGTAATAGGATTGCATCGGTTTCATCGACCATGCAAATCACCTCTGCCATGAAAATGGTATCTGCAGCTAAGCTTAAAAAAGCTCAAGATGCAATTACGGCGATGCGACCTTATTCGGACAAACTCACAGAGTTGATCCAGAACCTAAGCGGATCTATCGATGGGGATACTCAAAACCCATTTACAGAACAACGTCCGGTTCAAAACGTTTTAATCATTGTGATTACGTCTAACCGGGGTCTTTGCGGAGGATTCAATTCAAATATTGTAAAAGAAGTTTCTAAGAAAATCAAGACAGAGTACGCGAACAAAAACGTAAATTTAATTACCCTTGGTAAAAAAGGAAATGATATTTTACAAAAGTCCTTTACTGTAGCGACTAACAATAATGAAATCTTCGATGAACTAACTTTCTCGAATGCAAGCGACATCGCAGATGCATTTATGGAAGCCTTTACAAACAAGCAGTACGATACGATTGAAGTGGTCTATAACCGCTTTAAAAACGCCGCTACGCAGATTGTAACCACAGAACCACTACTGCCTATTGTTTCTGAGTCAGACGAAGAAGTAGCTTCAGATACGGATTATATTTTTGAGCCTACCCAAGAAGACATCGTAAACGAATTATTACCAAAAAGTATAAAAATGCAATTATTCAAAGCCCTGCGGGACTCTTTTGCGAGTGAACACGGAGCACGAATGACTGCAATGCACAAAGCAACCGATAACGCAACTGAATTGAGAGATCAGCTCAAGCTGACCTATAACCAAGCGCGTCAAGCATCGATTACCAATGAAATCCTAGAAATCGTTGGAGGAGCAGAAGCCCTGAATTCCTAAATTTTTTAGAGTAACATTTTGAATCAACCCCTCTTTTGAGGGGTTTTTTTATGCTCAGGTTTGACCCGAAATTCACAGAACACACTAAATTCTCCTATGATTTCTTGGTGGAACTTGCTCCTTCTTCCTTTGAATATATGTTAAAAAACTGCAAAAATAGTTACTTAACTATAAAAACAGTTTACATTTGAGTAGTTCAAAAACAGACACATGAAGAAATTAACCAACAAAGAAGAAGAGCTTTTAAAGATCCTCTGGCGTTTAGAAAAAGCATTTGTCAAAGAAATTCAAGCAGAATTTAAGACAGAACCGCCTCATTACAACACCCTTTCTACGCTTGTTCGTAACCTCGAAGACAAAGGCTATGTCACCCATAAGGCCTACGGAAACACCCACCAATACGCTCCTTTGATTTCTAAAGAAGATTACCGCAGTTGTTTTATCAACAGCACGCTGGACGACTACTTTAGCAGTTCCTACAAAAGCCTAGTAACCGCTTTTGCTCAAGAAGAAAAAATAAGTGTCAATGAATTAAAAGAAATTATTGCACACATAGAAAATCAAAAATAATGGAAGCCCTACTCCAATATCTTATCAAAAGTGCCGCTGTTTTAGCCTTGTTTTTTATATGCTTTAAAACATTGCTCAGTAACGAAACCTTTTTTACCACCAAGAGAGTTTATCTCCTTGTCGGAGTGCTCAGCTGTTTACTTCTTCCTTTTTGTGGTGATCACAAACTACGTAACGATCGACCCTATACCTTTAGATTGGAATAATCTTCCTCTAGTTTCTCAAACTCCACAAACAACAAACCTTACAACTTGGGATTGGAAAACAACTCTTTTTCAAACCTACAGTATTGGAGTTCTGATAATGGTCATTCGACTACTATATAAAGGCTATTCTGTTGGTCGCATAATCCATTCTGGAATCAAACATCGAGAAGCAGGTTTTACTCACGTGCAAGTGGATCAAAAGGTTTTACCTTTTTCGTTTTTCAATTATATCGTTTACAATCCACGTTTGCATGCCGCGACTGATCTCGATACCAACCTAAAACACGAAAAGGAACACTGCAAGCAAAGACATAGTTTGGATGTAATTGCAGTTCAGCTTTTTTTAATCTTTCAGTGGTTCAATCCTTTTGCATGGTTGTACCAAAAAGAAGTAGCTCAAAACATAGAATATGCTGCTGATGAAGCAACGCTTCGTGGAGTTCATTCCAAAAAAGAATACCAGTACATAATCTTAGATCTTGCCGTTGGAAGACAAAACCTAGCCATCACCAACCCCTTTTATAATTCATTAATTAAAAACCGAATCTTTATGTTAAACAAGAAAAAATCTACATCAAAAAATCTCTGGAAAATTCTTCCAATTGTACCCTTAACAGTTCTGTTTGTTTTCGCTTTCAACACACAAACCATAGCCCAAGTAAAACAAACTATGATTGAACAGAAAACCAATGTTATTGTCGCTGAAATCAATGAAAACAGTACCGATGCTTCACTAGAAAAAAAGGTTCAATTTTTTAAAGAAAAAGGAATTGAATTAGACTTTAAACGTATAAAACGGAATCGAGCAGGTGAGATTATAAGCATCAGAGCAGGCTACGAAAACGGAACGGGGTCAAAAGGCCAATATGCTGTCAACGGAACCGATCCTATAAGCCCGTTCAACTTTCGTGTTGAGCTTGACGGTGATGAAATTATTCGAGTTGACTTCCAAGGCAATGCACCAGTCCCCCCCAGCTCCTCCGACACCCCCAACATATAAGAAAGTAAAACGGAAACATAAAACAGTAAAACACAGTAAAGCGCCGAAGGCCCCAAAAGCAAATATCAAAGTAAAAGCTAATATTGTTGTAGATGGTGACGATGAAGATGTTCATACCACAACCATTCATATCGATGGAGACAACGATTGGGATACCCTAATTGAAGGCATGGATTTGAAAGGAGAAATTGATTTTGACTTTGAAGAACTGTTAACTAATCTAACAGAAATGGGAGATTCTTTAGAATTAAAATTCAAAGACTTGGACATCAAAGGTCTGGCAGAATCGCTAGAAATTAACCTCGATTCTATCATTTCGAATTCTATTGTTGTTACCGACTTCCACATTGACGATGATAACCTTCATAAACGTAAAATGAAGCAAAAAAATAAAGGCAAAAACAAACAAGTCTTTATGTTTAAATCAGATGAGGATACCGACCCAATAATCATCAAAGACGGAATCGAAATTGAAACTATTGAAGATTTAAGCGGTGACGAAATAGAAAGCATTTCTGTTTTAAAAGCCAAAGAAGCTATCGAAAAGCATGGCTCTAAGGGCGTTCACGGTGTCATCGAAATCACGGGAAAGAAGAAAGACCAACGCTAAACAATCATACCTACTATTTAAAAACCCTATGCATGTTTATTTTACATAGGGTTTACTGTTTTGAAGACGACACATTTTCTTTACACAGCCGCTTCCATTAATGCTTAGCTTTTTTGTATTTTTATTGTGTATAAAAATGAAAGATGATAACAGTACCTATAATCAACGAAAGCCCCTATGATCTGCCCAGTTTTGCTACAGTAAACTCTGCAGGTTTAGACTTACGTGCAAATTCAGCAAATCCAATTACACTAGGCCCATTAGAACGAACCATTATCGGTACCGGCCTCAAAATGGCTTTACCCGAAGGTTTCGAGGCGCAGGTTCGCCCTCGAAGCGGACTGGCTGCTAAGCATGGACTTAGTGTTCTCAATGCACCCGGAACAATCGATGCCGATTACCGAGGTGAGATTGGGGTTATTTTAGTAAACCTATCGAACGAACCTTTCACAATTCAACCAGGAGAACGCATAGCGCAATTGGTTATAGCAAAATACGAACAAGTACGTTGGAACCTTCAAGATACACTTGACACCACCGAACGCGGTGCAGGAGGTTTTGGAAGTACCGGAAAAGAATAAAGCAAATGAAAATTATTGTACCCATGGCGGGTCGAGGTTCTCGTCTTCGCCCGCACACTTTAACGATTCCTAAACCGTTGGTTCCTGTTGCAGGAGTTCCAATAGTAGAACAATTAGTCCGCGATATAGCCGGTGTGGTTGACCAACCGATTGAAGAAGTAGCTTTTGTTTTGGGAGACCCTGCATTTTTTGGAGATGAAATTGTAGCACAACTTTTAAAAATAGCTTCCGATATCGGAGCAAAAGGAACGATTTATCGCCAATTAGAACCCTTGGGCACGGGTCACGCAATCATGTGTGCTGCTGCATCCTTGTCGGGTCCTGCAGTGGTTGCATATGCCGACACCCTTATACGAGCAAAATTTCAACTAGACCCAAATGCCGACAGCATTATTTGGGTCAAAAAAGTAGCACAACCTGAAGCTTATGGTGTAGTTCAATTGAACAGTCAAGGAGCAATTACGGAACTGGTTGAAAAACCAAAAAACTTTGTTTCGGATCTTGCCGTTATTGGGATATATTATTTTAAAGCAATAGAAAAATTGAAAGCCGCCTTACAAACTGTTTTGGACGAAAAACTTACCCATGGAGGCGAGTATCAAATCAACGATGGGATCAAACGTCTTATGACAGCTGGTGCTATGTTTTTACCGGGAGAAGTTGATGAATGGATGGATTGCGGAAATAAACAAATCACTTTAGAAACAAACTCAAAAATGCTTGGGTTTCTAGAAGCCGAAGGCAAAGAGATGGTTGACTCTTCTGCTGTGCTCGAAAATTCTACTGTAATTCCACCCTGTTATATTGGAACTAATGTTCATCTTAAAAACGTAACCCTAGGACCCGGCGTATCGGTTGGAACTGGAACGGTTATTGAAAACGCTACCATAACCCATAGTTTAATTCAAAATAACAGTAAAATTTCAAATACCAAACTTCATCAGGCCATGATCGGTAATCATGTAACTTTTGATGGTACGTTTACAGAAATTAGTCTGGGTGATTATACCGAAATGATATGAAAAAAAACATAAGCCTTCGTTTTCTTTTTACCCTGTTTGTTATGAGCATGTTTGTATTGAGTTGTAAGTCTGTTGCCGTATTGCCAACAAAAAAACCTCTAGCAAAAGTTGACGTTAAGCTTTTAGGAAAGGAAATAGACAAAGCAGCTACACGAATCAAGACGTTTAGAGCCCGTATAAAGGTAGAATACAAAGACGGCAAGCAACAGCATCAATTGAGCCTAAACCTGCGAATGGAGTCCAACAAAACACTTTGGCTGAGTGCTTCCATCTTAGTTCCTATTGCAAAGCTTTTGATCACTCCAACGCGAGTTGGGTTTTATGAAAAATTTCAAAAAACCTACTACGATGGGGATATGAGTTTTATTAACGAGCAATTAGGAACCACCTTTAGTTTTAGTGATTTACAAAATGTGATGCTTGGAAACCCCATTACGGATATGACATCGGTAGGGTTTGATCGCATCGACCACCCACAATATTATGTTTTGGTTCCTAAAACAGAAAACAACCAATTTCGACCAACCTACTTTTTTGATCCAAATACTTTTCGTTTAAAAGAACAGCGTTTTATAGTTCCAGGATCATCACAATCTTTGAGTGTCAAATACCCAAAATTCCAGAAAATGGAAGGTAAAACACTTCCTAAAGAAATTGAAATTTCTGTATTTGATGGGTCTAACTTAGTACAAATCCGAATGGATTTCATTCGCACTGATTTTCCTAAAAACTTGACCGTTCCTTTTACCATTCCAAACGGATATAAAAAATTAAGCCTATAATGAGATTTGCTGCTGGGTTTTCTTTTAAAATTATTGTTTCCCTTCTGGGGTTTTTGGTGTTGGGACCAAACCTATACGCCCAAGATGAACGACAACAAAACCTTGAAAACCAGCGTAAGCGCTTGCAACAAGAGATTAAGCAAATTAATAAACTCCTCTTTTCGAATGAAAAACAGAAAAAATCAGTTTTAACAGAGGTTGAAGATTTAAGTTTAAAGATTGGTGTTCGCAGAAGACTGATCCGAGTTACAAACGAACAAGCGAATCGTTTGACTCAGCAAATCAACGTAAATCAACGAGCCATCGATCGACAGCGAAAAGAGTTGGAGGCATTAAAAAAGGATTATTCTGAAATGATTCTAAAATCGTATCAAAGCAAGTCGGGACAGAGTCGCATGATGTTTTTGTTCTCTTCCGAAAACTTTTTACAAGCCTACAAACGTTTTCAATACTTAAAACAATACACTAGCTTCAGAAAGAAACAAGGAGAGCTTATTGCAGAAAAAACACAAATCTTACAGCAATTGAACCTTGATTTAATAACTCAAAAACGTAAAAAAGAAGTTTTAGTTCAAGAAAATAAAGAAGCCCAGGATACTTACAAAAGAGAACAGACAAGCCAACAAGCTCTCGTAAAAGCGTTAAAAAAGAAGGAAAGAAGCTTTGTTTCACAAATTAAAAAGAAACAAAAAAAGGCTGCTGAGATAAACAAGAAAATACAAAGTCTGATTCGAGCTGCAATAGCCGCTTCAAATAAAGCCGCAGGGAAAAAAGCAAATGCGAAGGTGTTTACATTGACTCCGGAAGATCAATTGATTTCGGATAACATTACTGCAAATAAAGGAAAACTTCCATGGCCAGTTGAACAAGGAGTAGTAATTCAACGTTTTGGAAAACAACCGCACCCAGTAGTTAAAACCGCCATGATTCAGAGCAACGGTGTTACTATTGCGACCCCGAAAAGTTCAGAAGCCCGTGCCGTATTTGAGGGGAAGGTGATGTCTATTATTGGATTTAAAGGAAGCAATCCAACGGTTTTGATTCAACACGGAAATTACATTACAACCTATTCTAACTTGGGAGAAGTGTATGTGATCAAAGGTCAAAAAGTAAAGTCCAAAGAAAAGATCGGAAAAGTGTTTACCAATCCAGAAACGGGCAAAACAGAACTCAAGTTTAGTGTTTTTAAAAACAGCAGCCCTACGAATCCAAAGGGATGGATCTTTAGGATGTAAAAGCTATCTATTCAGCTAAATACCACGCTTCTTCTTCCAATGTATTTACTAAAAAGTAATACAATTGTATCGCTTCTCTTTTAGACTCAAAACGTCCATAAGCTACACGATATAAACCATCTGCACTTTGTTTAGCCATAGTTGCTCCATCAAAGCCATCAACCTTCAATTGATCGATCATTTTAAGAGCGTTTGACTCTTCACGGTAACTTCCAGCAATAACACTGAAATAATTTCCTGAAACTACCTCCACAGAACTTTCGATTACCTCTTCTGAAATAACATTGAGTTCTAGTGTAGCAAGTTCACCAATATCAAAAGATGCTTTTTGTACATTGGTTTTAATTTTTTCTTGAGCAACTTCAGTCGATTTTAAACGCTCGTTAGTCAAGTATTGATTTCCAAAAAAGTAAGATGCACCCAACAAACCAATAGTGAGTACGCCAACGGCTGCATACTTTAAATAAGCTGGTTGTTGTTTTTTCTTTTCAGGAGTAAAAGCTAAAGTCTCTTTCTTTGAATCTTCCATGGGAATTTTTTTTATAATAGTAGTTGCAACTTGTAGGGGTTGTGAATCTATTGTTTTAGAAATGGGCTTTTTGGTAAAAGATGACAATCCAATTGAATTGGTATCAAAACTTGCTTTATTGTAGGGTTGAAATCCTATTTTTTGTTCGGAGTTGAAACGTAACTCTCCAATACCTTTTAGAATGACGAGCTGTCCTGTTTTTAGTTTTTTACTCCAATTGTCTGCTTCTTGTTGTATCTCTTGAAGTGCATTTTCGTATGAAATGGACTTCCGTTGTGCAATATAGTTTGCTAAAAGACCATCGTTATGCGTTAACAAACCGTTAAACGATAATTTTTTGCCAGGAGGGAAAAAGATCCCCTGTTCTCGGTCAATACGGATAGCAACAGGCTGTGTCAAAAAAGCACCCAACTGCGGGATGATCACACATTCGTATTGATATAGAAGTTCTTTTATATATTGTACCAAATTCATATTCAAATGTAATAAATTTAAAAATCCTTTCGACAATTTTTTTATTTTGTTGAAAAACCCCTTAAATCAGTTCCTATCTTATGAAGCTAACGTCAATTCAAGCCGCTTTATTGTTGCAGAAGTTGCCCGGTATTGGAGACATCACCGCAAAAAAACTAGTTGACCACTTCGGAAGTGCTCAAGCCGTATTCAACGAAAAGAAAATTAATTTACTCAATATTAAAGGAATAGGTGCATTTCATTTGCAAGGATTTGATCAATTTGAACGCTATTTGCCTGCAGTAATTGAAGAGGAAAATTTTTAAAAAAAGAGCAAACAATTTCGCTGCTGTATCCTTCTCCCGATTATCCCAAAGCATTAGGGTTTTGTTCTAATGCCTCTTTAGTCTTGTTTCAGAAAGGAGGAGCTTCCTGGAGAAACGAACGAATCTTGAGTATTGTAGGCACGCGAAACCCAACGTCTAGGGGAGTAGATTTTTATAAACAGTTGATCGAAGATCTTGCTGAATACAATCCGCTGATTGTTTCGGGTTTTGCTCGGGGCATTGATATTGTGGTACATAAAGCAGCTTTGGATAATGGATTAGAAACAGTTGCCTGCTTAGGACACGGATTGAATCAAATATATCCAACAGAGCACAAAATCCATGTCGAATCTGTTTGTAATCAAGGAGCTATTCTTACCGAATTTTGGAGCAATTCATCTTTCGAAAAACCCAATTTTTTAAAGAGAAACCGAATCATTGCTGGAGTAGCGCACGCAACCCTAGTAATCGAATCGAAAGCAAAGGGGGGCAGTTTGGTTACTGCAGAACACGCGCATCATTACGGAAGGGATGTTTTTGCGGTTCCAGGAAGGGTTAGCGATATGCAGAGCGCTGGCTGTCTGAACTTAATTCGATCCGATAAAGCTAGAATGATTACATCTGCTGCAGATATCGCATTTTGGATGGGTTGGGAATCCAATCCAAAACCCAAAACTGTTCAAAAAGAACTATTCATTAGCATGACCGAAAAGGAAGAATTACTGTTCAATTTATTAGAAACGAAAACAAGTTTAGACGCGTTGGCATTAGAAGCTAAACTTCCAATAAGTAAAGTCGCTGCAATATTATTTCAATTGGAAATGAAAGGTTGTGTTCGCCCTATGGCTGGAAAACAATTTGAACGCGCTTAGTATCCTATTTTAGAACGTACACGCATCATAACATCCGTAGCAATAATTTTTGCTTTCTCAGCTCCTTTTGTAAGCGCAATAGTAACTTCTGCTGGGTTATTTTGGTAGTAGTCAAACTTTGTTCTTGCCTCAGTAAAAGAGTCGAGAATCAGTTCAAACAACGCTTGTTTTGCATGGCCATAGCCCATCCCCCCTGCACAATATAGCGTGCGTAAATCGGATATTTGCTGTTCAGTACCCAATAAAGAGTAGAGTGCAAACACATTACAAGTATCAGGATCTTTGGGGTCTTCTAAAGGTGTTGAATCTGTTTGTATCCCCATGATTTGTTTTCTCAATTTTTTTTCTGGAAGAAAAACATTGATTGTATTGTTTTTGGATTTACTCATTTTCTGCCCATCAGTACCGGGGATAATTTGAGCATCTTTTTGTATTTGTGCTTTGGGAAGAACAAAAGTTTCCCCTTGTTGGTTATTGAAACGAGCGGCAACGTCTCGGGTCATTTCAAGATGTTGTAATTGGTCTTTTCCAACAGGAACAATTTCTGCATCGTATAGCAAAATATCTGCAGCCATAAGCATGGGATAACTAAAAAGGCCAGCATTTACATCAGACAAATGATCTGTTTTGTCTTTAAAAGAATGCGCTAAAGTAAGTCGTTGGTAGGGAAAGAAACAGTTCAAATACCAATTCAATTCGGTAACCTGACTTACATCACTTTGTTTATAAAAAACGGTTTTATCGGTATTCAAACCACAAGCCAACCAGGCAGCTGCGGTATTGAAAGTATGCTCTCGCAGCAGGTCTCCATCTTTGATTTGAGTCAAAGAATGTAAATCTGCGATAAAAAGAAAAGACTCATTTTCGGGTTGATCTGCCATTGCAATTGCAGGAAGAACAGCGCCTAAAAGATTACCTAAATGCGGGGTTCCGGTGCTTTGCACACCCGTAAGAATTCTAGCCATACCAATTATTATTTGGGCAAAGGTACTTTTTTCAACGCAAAAATTGAGGCGGTATGGCTAGGAAAACTAAACTTATTGACCTTCTTCTTTTTTAACTTCGTTCTTGATGTATAAGGAAGAAAGAATGAGGCCAATTCCGGCGAATAACATCACGCCAACAAAATATCCAGTTTCTTCTTCTACAAATAAACCCCAGTTTTCGGCCATACTACCAAATGTCAATCCGATTGCAGCTCCTATAATAAGAGCGCCAAACTTGATTCCTCCATAGAGCATGGGTTTTTTCATTGGAATTTCCATTCCTTTTTCAATCATTTGAGTTTTTCTTCGATGATCACTTACAAGAGCTACAATGACAATTGCAATTACACCGATTACTGAAAAAATGGGGATCATAAGGGCTAAGGTTCCTTCATTCATAAGATGTGTTTTTTAGGTTATTTGCTCTTAAGACCGAGTGTTTCAATAAAAGGTTACACTTTTCTGTAACTTTTTTGATTCAACGGACGTCTTATAAGAAACCAAATCTACCTATGGAACTTTCTGAATCGATCATCGACCGATTACAGCACGGAGAAAAACAATTGTTTGGACAACTCATTGAGATGTATCAAGACCGAGTCTATGGGTTGTCGTTTTAGTTGATGAAAAACGAAGATGATGCCAACGAAGTGGCACAGAATATGTTTATAAAGATTTATAAAAAAATGAAGTTATACAAAGGTACTTCTAAGTTTTCTGTATGGATTTACAGCATTACTTACAACGAAGCAATGACCCAGCTGAAGGGGAAAAGAGGTGGGTATTCGGTTTTTTTGATCACGAAAAAAATGAAGAAACGGCTCCTCCAGAAGTTTTGGATCAGTTGAATCAAGAAGAACAGCGCAATCAAGTTCAATGGGCTTTGTCGCAGCTTAAAAGTTCAGAACGCTTGGTGATGAATTTGTTTTATATGGAGGAACTTTCTTATGAAGAAATAACAGTAATCACCAACTTGAGTCCAGCAAATGTTAAAGTCAAATTGCACTGATCAAAGAAAAAATTAAAACAGTTACTATCCCAACAAGAATTCGCTCAAAGAGCATAAAAACATACTATGGAAGAACATAATTAGAAATCCCTTCTCGAAACTACAAAAGCCCCAAAAGCCCCTTCTGGGTTTAAGAATGATATTTTAAATAAAATCGAAAAACTTCCTGTGAATCAAAATCATAAAGTTCAAAAGGAATATCGTTGCACATGATCATCGGAATATTTTTTGTAATATTTACGATACTAAGCTTGGAACCTTTTTTGCCTGAATTAAATGGGTTGGATATTTTCGGTGGTGTCAAATCCTCTTTTTTGGAAGTAAAAATAGTGTATATGATTTTAGGGACTCTTGTGTTTTGGAGCTCAGTAGACTATTATTTTTCGACAGAGTAAACAGGTTTTGTAAGGTAAAAATTTCATAACACCTTCTAAAAGCCTATTTTTGATTGATGCTAAAAATAATTCAGAAAATAGCGTTGCTGCTTTGGAGGATTTGGTTTTATGTCCTTGCAGCAATTCCAATCGTTACCCTTTTCCCTATTTTGTTACTTATCGCAAGTCATAAAAACGGTTATCCAACCTTGTATTGGATCGCCCGAAATATATGGTCACCTTTTATCTTAATCGGTATGGGTTTTTATATTCGCACAAAATTTGCAAAACCACTACCCGAAGGCACCTCCTATCTTTTGGTTGCAAATCATTCTAGCTATCTCGATCCTTTTGTAATGTTTCGGGTTTCAAAAAACCCTTTTATTTTTGTTGGAAAAAAAGAATTCATTAAAGTCCCTCTCTTTGGAAGTATATACAAGCGTGCCGCAATTTTAGTTGATCGTAGTAGTTCAAAAAGCCGCTGGGATGTATACGAACGCGCTAATAAAATAATTGCACAGGGAAGAAGTGTTTGTATTTTCCCTGAAGTGAATTATATAGACGATACTATTTTATTAAACCCCTTTAAAAGAGGTGCCTTTAAACTGGCAATAGAACATCAGATTCCGATTGTTCCGATGATCTTTTTGGATTGCAAACGAAAGTTTCCTTGGTCTCCCGACTTTGGCTTCCCGGGTGAGTTGCGTGTAGAAACGTTTCCAGAAATCACGCCTGTAAAAAGCATGGATGATTTAGTAGAACTGCAAGAAAAAACACGTGATATAATCTTAAACGGATTAAATTCAGATGTAAAACAGCGCAGTCAAAAAGCAGTAATTTTCGAAGAAATAAAAGCACAAAAACTTAAAAATTAAGCAGTATGGATCAGGCTTCAACACTTTTTTTAGCCGTTTCGATCATGATCATCATGGCTGGGATGGGACTAGGACTTACGCTTCAAGACTTTAAACGCGTAGCCGAAAATCCTAAACCGGTTCTTATAGGCCTATTCAATCAAATTATTTTGTTACCCCTTGTGGGTTTTGGACTTTGCCTAGTTTTTAAGCCAGAACCATTTATAGCCATCGGACTGATGATGTTGGTTGCCTGTCCGGGTGGGACTAGTTCGAACATTATAGCACTTTTAGCCAAAGGAGATTTGCCGCTTTCTATTTCTTTAACAGCAATCAATAGTTTAATAACTATTTTCACGATCCCATTGATCATTAATTTTTCGTTTGCATATTTTAAAAGCGAGGTTGGATCTATACCGCCACCTGCGAAGGATATTTTCATTTCCCTAGTTGCCGTAATTGCCATTCCGCTTACTATTGGTATGTTCCTTAAAAAAAAGGCACCTAATTTTGCCCTTAAAATGGAAGGCCCCGTACGAATCGCATCTTCTCTTTTATTGGCCTTAGTGATCATCACCATCCTTGTGAAAGAATTCGAATTATTTAAACTGCATATTGGCGCTACGCTTTGGATTTTGATTGCTCTGAACGCCCTTACAATGACTCTAGGATATTTTGGGTCTCGATGGTTGAATTTAAATTTAAAACAAGCCGTTACAATTGCCATTGAATCAGGAATTCAAAACGGTACCCTAACGATAAGTTTAGCAGTAATTACGCTCGCTAAACCAGAATATGCCATTGTTGCGGCTATATATGGCCCGTTGATGTATCTAATGGCTAGTGTGCCTATTGCCCTTGGTGTTCGGGATTCTAAAAAGTAAGAATACGGTTCAATCCAAGATTACGCCTTGTTTTCCAGAACTACAATTGTATTGTATTTGGAAATAACCATCAAACATATCTTTCACAGCGCGTTGAAAATTACGATAGGAATCGGGATGATCGAAACTTAAACCGCCTTCAGTAATATATTCACTTTCACATTCCGAATCATTTTCGATTACTTGTGGGTTTTGATGTCTTCCACTCATGATATGCCCTCCTTGACAAAGATGCTGTAGACCTAAGATAGTATGACCAAATTCGTGCCACATAAGGCTGATTCTGAATTCATTAAAATCTGTAATAGTACGCTCGTCCCAGTCGGTTTGACGTAGACCGATGCCTAGTTTATTCGGATCACAAACCTTTAAAGCGTAGCCATCCGATTCTGTATAGGAGTCTGGTTCCCAAGTGAGCTCCATATCGGATCGTGAAATAGGACTTAAATCTACCCCATGTCGGGCAGCGTCTTTTTTAAAGGCTTCCAAATGAGAATAAGGATCAAAGAGGTCTATTGCGCCATATATGGGATCAGAAAAAACACCTGACTTTTGTTGCCGGTAAAGGGGTAGAAGCTTTTCGTTTGTATTGCTTTGGAACGGAATACTGTCCGCAGGTGCAATTATAAAACGTGCGTATCGAAAGGCCTCATCATTTGATTCAATGAAACGCACCGTAAATTCTATTTGATCTGAATCCAGTTCTTCAAGCGAAACAACTTCACGGTCTACATAATAGGTGCTTCCTAGGTCTAGTTCCTGAAAATAGGGGATGGAGTTTAGAGAAGACACATTACGACTGATTCCCCAAAAGCCAATGATACTATCTTTTATTTTGTAATAAGAGGTTGATAAGGGGTCGCTTCTTTCATAAGAAACCCAATCAAATCCTGCGACAGTACTACTGTATTTGGTTTGAATTCGATGATACAGATCAGGATCTGTTTTTTTTGAAAGAACCTCCTCTCTTTTGGAACAAGAGCAGAGGATTAAAGTAAATAATACTGCAAGGACACTTTTTTTCATAGAACTGAATTTGGAGGTCTATAAAAATAAAAAAAACCCGCTACAGAAAGAGCGGGTTTTTGAAACTTTAACAGAAAAGACTATTCTACAGCCTTTAGTGTTTCCATTATTTTTTCTTCTAATTCATCCATTAAATCAGGATTTTCAGTCAAGATTGTTTTTACAGCATCGCGGCCTTGTCCTAGTTTAGTTTCACCATAGCTGAACCAAGAACCAGATTTTTTAATAATCTCGTAGTTAACACCTATGTCAATAATTTCTCCGATTTTGGAAATACCTTCGCCATACATGATATCAAATTCCGAAGTTCTAAACGGCGGAGCTACTTTATTTTTCACAACTTTTACACGAGTTTTATTACCCAATACCTTTGCATCGGCATCTTTTATTTGCGTTGATCTACGTATATCCAAACGAACAGATGCATAAAACTTCAATGCGTTTCCACCTGTTGTAGTTTCAGGATTTCCGAACATTACACCAATTTTTTCACGCAGCTGGTTGATGAAAAACACAGTACAGTTTGTTCTGCTGATAGAACCCGTTAGTTTCCGAAGTGCTTGAGACATCAAACGTGCGTGAAGACCCATTTTGGAGTCTCCCATTTCTCCTTCAATTTCACTTTTAGGCGTCAAGGCAGCAACAGAATCAATTACAACGATGTCAACAGCACCCGAACGAATTAAATTATCGGCAATTTCTAGCGCTTGTTCTCCATTGTCAGGTTGCGAGATGATGAGTTCTTGAATATCTACACCTAATTTTTCAGCATAAAAACGATCGAAAGCATGCTCAGCATCAATAAAGGCTGCGACACCTCCTTTTTTTTGACTTTCTGCGATTGCATGTAAGGTCAAGGTTGTTTTACCAGAAGATTCTGGTCCGTAAATCTCAATAACCCTTCCCGTTGGGTAGCCACCCACACCGAGAGCAATATCAAGACCTAAGGAACCCGAAGAAATTGATTCTACTTCTTCAATAGCCGAATCGCCCAATCTCATCACAGATCCTTTTCCGTAGGTTTTATCTAGTTTGTCTAAGGTAAGCTGAAGTGCTTTTTGCTTCGCTGCTTTATCGTCTGCCATAGTTTTTTTCTTTCCTGCTAAGGTACTATTTTCTTTATTTTGAAGTGAGGCTAGACCCAAAGGGTTTATTAACAATATATCATTTTCTTATAAATACAATTCATCATACCATATTGATTTCGCTAGCAATTAATACTATTGAAACAATTGGTGGTGGAAGTGCCCGCTGTATGATTGCAGAAATTTTCTTACATTTCCGTTGAATTGAATTCCCAAATCAAGACATATGGAAGTAAACAACCACATCAATTACATTGAATTCAAGGCACATGACCTTGAAAAAGTCAAAACATTTTATACAACAGCTTTTGGATGGACTTTTACAGATTATGGTCCGACCTACACTGCTTTTTCTGATATTGGAATTGGAGGAGGTTTTGAGCATACAGACGAGCCCATCGTAAATGGAGTTTTGGTAATTTTAGGCCATACGGACCTTGAAGCAATTGAAAAAAAGGTCAAAGGAGCTGGAGGGCAAATTGTCTTAGAAACCTTTTCTTTTCCTGGTGGACGCCGTTTTCATTTTAAAGATCCTACCGGAAATGAGCTCGCCATTTGGTCAGAAACCTAATTTTTGGTCGGATCTTCAAAACATTCTTTTAGCACATTTCTTTTTTTTACCTTTGTCAAATCATTCACCTTAAACAAGTATAGCATGCAACTGTACAATAAATTAAGCGCGAAGGAACGAGCTGTAATGCTTGAAGAAGCCGGAACCGAGCGGCTCACGCTATCCTTTTATCAATATGCCCATATTGGAAACCCACAGTTTTTTAGAGACCACCTGTTTTTAACCTGGAACGCCCTAGAGATATTAGGACGTATTTATGTTGCACACGAAGGAATCAATGCACAATTATCTGTTCCTGCACCACGATTTGAGGAATTCAAAGCCCATTTGGATGAGGTTACATTCTTGAAAGACATTCGACTGAATATTGCCATTGAACAGGATCTTAAATCCTTTTTAAAACTAAAAGTCAAAGTACGATACAAAATTGTAGCTGATGGTCTAAACGACGATACCTTCGATGTAACTCAAAAAGGACAACACCTCAATGCCGAAGGCTTCAACGATATGCTTGCAGATCCCAACACTATTTGTGTGGATATGCGGAATCATTATGAGAGCGAAATTGGACATTTCAAAGGAGCTGTTACGCCCGATGTAGATACGTTTAGAGATTCTTTGCCAATTATTGAAGAAGATTTGGAAGCCCAAAAAGAAGAAAAAAATCTGTTGATGTATTGTACGGGAGGTATCCGATGTGAAAAAGCAAGTGCTTATTTTAAGCACAAAGGGTTTAAAAACGTTTACCAACTAGAAGGAGGGATTATTGAATACACCCGACAGGTGAAAGACCAGGATTTGGAGAATAAGTTTGTTGGGAAAAACTTTGTATTTGACGAACGCCGAGGAGAACGTATTTCCGACGACGTCGTTGGTCATTGTCATCAGTGCGGAACTTCTTGTGATTCTCATGTAAACTGTGCCAACGAAGCGTGCCATTTGTTGTTTATTCAATGTGAAAGCTGCAAAGAACAAATGCAAAACTGCTGTTCCGATGCCTGTAAAGAGATCATACAACTATCATTTGAAGAGCAAAAAAACCTAAGAAAAGGAACGCACAACAGTAATAAAATATTTAAAAAAGGACGTTCTGAGGTTTTGAAATTTAAAAATCAAAAATAAAAAGGAAGCCTTTCATTTTTATTAATTAACCGTATCTTTACCTTTCACGCTTTAACAAAATTCTTATATGAGTTGCGCTTCCTGTTCTACATCCGACGGTTCTCCAAGGGGCTGTAAAAGCAATGGTACTTGTGGAACAGATAGTTGCAATAAACTCACGGTTTTCGATTGGCTATCCAATATGCAATTGCCCAATGGACAAGAAGCATGTAACATTGTTGAGGTTCGTTTTAAAAACAGCCGCAAAGCTTTTTACCGAAAAGGAAAAGACATCAGCCTGAGCATTGGAGATTTAGTTGCTACAGAAGCACAAAGTGGACACGACATCGGTCAGGTAACCCTAACTGGGGAGTTGGTTCGTTTTCAAATGAAAAAAAAGAATGTATCTGAAAAGAGTGAAGAAATCTTAAAGATCTACCGAAAAGCAAATCAAAAAGACATTGACGTTTGGCAAGCTGCTCGTGATCGAGAAGAAACTATTCAGAAGCGTGCTCGTGAAATGGCCATATACCTGCATTTAGAAATGAAAATTTCTGATGTTGAATTTCAAGGGGATGGATCCAAAGCGACTTTTTATTATACAGCAGAGAAAAGAGTTGATTTCCGTCAACTAATAAAAGATATGGCACAGGCATTTACCATTCGTGTAGACATGCGTCAGATCGGCCTGCGTCAGGAAGCTGCTCGTTTAGGCGGTATAGGTTCTTGCGGGAGGGAATTGTGTTGCTCTACTTGGCTTACAGATTTTAGATCGGTTTCTACCTCTGCAGCGCGTTACCAGCAACTTTCGTTAAACCCCCAAAAACTTGCTGGTCAGTGTGGTAAGTTGAAGTGTTGTCTAAACTATGAGCTCGATTCCTATAGCAATGCACTTAAGAGTTTTCCGAAAATGGAAACCAAGCTACAAACTCAAAAGGGAGTAGGTGTTTGCCAAAAAATAGATATTTTCAAAGGACATTTATGGTATGCTTACAGAGGAGAGTGGATGAATTGGCATTTGTTGACTACCGACCAAGCCAACGAAATAATCTCGATGAATAAGGCAAAAAAACCAGTTTCTAGCCTCGAAGACTATGCTCATGAAGAAAAAGTAGAAGCTCCTGAGAAAGCTTTTGAAAATGTTGTGGGTCAAGATAGTTTGAATCGTTTTGATCGCCCAAAGAAGAAAAAAGAAAGAAATAAGTCTCATTCTAGAAAGAACAATAACCCAAAGAAAAATGCGTAGTGTAGCCTTTCTTGTGACTCTTCTTGTTTTTGCTTCCTGCGATTCGAGTTTGGGTTTTAGGGAATATCATGCGCTACAAGACGGATGGTCCTCTAGCGAGCATATTAGTTTTTCTTCGGATCAAATAGCACAAGCTCCTTCTGATATATACATTCATATTCGCAATACGAATACCTATCCTTATTCCAATTTATTCTTAGTAGCCGAATTACGAGATTCTATCCAAGTAATCGCTCGTGACACACTAGAATATGCTATGGCAGACCCGCAGGGGAAGTGGTTGGGAGTAGGGTTTTTAGAAGTTAAAGAAAGTAAGCTTTGGTGGAAAGCAGACTGGAATCCACCTCACGATGGTCCTTATTTTATTGAATTTTCACAACGAGTACGCAATAATGGGTCAGTGGAAGGCGTTTCATCCTTAGACGGTATTATCAACGTTGGTGTCTCAATTGAACCTCAAATTCAACACTAATGGCAACGAAAAAGAAAAAAACAACCAAGAAAAAGAAAAAAGGAGGGAATCCTTTTAAAGTCGCGCTGCGTTTTTTTTGGGCGATCTTTGCCTTAGGCGTGTTATCTGTCATTACGATATTTTCAAGTGCTGCATTAGGTCTATTGGGTCAAATGCCAGAACTTAAGCAACTTGAAAACCCTAAAACAAACTTAGCTACACAAATTTTATCCAGTGATGGAGTAGTTTTGGGGAAGTTTTATTTTAATGATAACCGAACCCCAATTGCTTTTGATGCGCTTCCTAAGAACTTAGTAAACGCTCTTATAGCAACCGAAGATGAGCGTTTTTTCAGCCATTCTGGAATTGATTTTAAAGGGACCCTTAGGGCTTTAGCTTATTTGGGTAAAAAAGGTGGAGCAAGTACTATCAGTCAACAATTGGCAAGACAACTCTTTGTTGGTGTCCGCTCCCGAAATAAATTAGAAGCCGTTCCGCAAAAATTTAAAGAATGGGTACTGGCTGTTCAATTGGAACGTCGATATACCAAGAAAGAAATCATAGCCATGTATCTGAACATTTATGATTTTGGATACAGTGCAGATGGAGTTCAGTCTGCAGCAAAAATCTATTTCAACACTACGCCAAAGGCTTTGAGTATTGAACAGTCGGCAACACTAGTCGGAATGCTCAAAAATTCTTCCTTATTCAATCCATTGCGACGTCCCGAACGCGTTGAAAAAAGAAGAAATATAGTGCTCAATCAAATGAAACGTAATGGTTTTGTTACAGAAGTGGAACTCGACTCCCTCAAGCAAATTCGACTAGAAATAGACTATACACCCGATTCTCACCGAGAAGGATTAGCAACTTATTTTAGAGCATATTTACAGCAGTTCATGCGTAAATGGACCAAAGACAACCCAAAACCTGACGGAACAAACTTTGATATTTTCCGAGATGGTTTACGGATCTATACAACCTTAGATTCTCGTTTACAACAAATAGGTGAAACGGCTGTCGATGCACATATGGCTAATTTGCAAGAAGAATTTTTTCTGCAGAACACGCCCACAGAAAATCCAACGGCACCTTTTCTTGATCTTCGTGAAGGTGAAATCGATACTCTTTTGCACAACAAAGCACGCCGATCTGAGCGCTGGCGAAAAATGCGCGCTTCTGGAAAAGATGAAGATGCGATTTGGGCTTCGTTTCAAAAACCAGTTGAAATGGAAGTTTTTAGTTGGAAAGGCGATCGAGATACACTCATGAGTCCCCTAGATTCAATTCGATATTACAAGCACTTCTTACGCGCTTCGATGATGTCTATGAATCCATTAACAGGTCATGTAAAGGCTTGGGTGGGAGGTTTCAACTATAAGCATTTTCAATACGATCAAGTTTATCAAGGAAGACGTCAAATTGGTTCAACCTTTAAACCGTTTTTATACGCCACCGCAATCGATCAATTGCGCTTATCACCCTGTGATATTTTACCCGATGCTTTGTTCTGTATCGAGCCATTGAAGCATGGAAATCTAGACGCTTGGTGCCCTAAGAATTCTGGAGATAAGTACGGTCGTATGCGTACCCTGAAAAATGCATTGGCCAATTCTGTAAATACCGTTAGTGCTCGGTTGATGGATCGCGTAGGTCCAAGACCGGTGATCAATTTGGCTCGAAAAATGGGAATCACCTCTTATTTGCCGGCAGTTCCTTCGATTGCGCTGGGAACTCCAGACATTAGTTTACTCGAAATGGTTGGTGCGTACAGCACTTTTGCAAATAAAGGGATTTATGTAAAACCCATTATGATTTCTCGCATTGAAGATAAAAACGGCACCGTACTCTTTGAAGTTGTTCCGGAGACTAAAGATGTATTGAGTCAAGAGTCGGCCTTTGTTACTATTGATTTACTCAAAGGAGTTACCGAAGGTGGATCAGGAATTCGTTTGCGCCACCAAGGAGCAGATGAACACAATTATGCTTATAAAAATGTAGTAACGGGCTATCCATATCAATTTGAAAATCCGATTGCTGGGAAAACAGGAACAACTCAAAATCAAAGTGACGGTTGGTTTATGGGTATGGTTCCCAATTTAGTAACAGGAGTTTGGGTTGGAGGAGAAGATCGATCCGTTCATTTTAAAGACATAGCCTTTGGGCAGGGAGCTACAATGGCCCTACCGATATGGGCGATGTACATGCGTGATGCCTACGCGATTCCAGAATTAGGAATTTCAATGGAAGACTTTGAGCCTCCTGAAATTCTAACAATTCCAATCGATTGTCAACAAGAAGCAGTATTGGATGACCTCCATCAGGAAGCTAAGAAAGACGATCTAGAAGTTCTTGGATTTTAGAGATTGTCTGTAGCATGCCACTCGGCAAAAGAAGTCTCCGTTTCTCTGAGTCTCAGTGCAAATAAGGAAATCCCTTCAGGCAAACGCATCTTGATTTTGTTTGCAAAATCCAACACCATCATTTCACTTGTAGGCTGATAACCAACTTTAAGCACTTTATGTCCTCTAGATTCCATTTCTTCTGCAAGTTCTTTGTGCGGAGAATTAACATTTAAAACTGTTGCATGATCAAATGGAGAAACAATTTCTTCTTTTACAATTTTCTTTAAATCACTAAAGTCAATTACCATTCCGTTTTTGGTTAGAGTAGGATCTTCGATAGGCGATCCAATAACAGTTACTGCTAGTTTGTAGCTGTGACCGTGAACATTTTTACACAAGCCATCGTAACCATATAAGGCGTGACCAGTTTCGAAATGGAACTCTTTGGTGATTCTTATTTTTTGTGCCATAATATATGTGTGCGCTATTTTTAACTTAAAAATTAGATAGCTGCAAGTTCTATATTTTTTCTGAATTGAGTTCTACCGGAATACAATCTTTAGGATATTGCGGACGCAACGATCAAAGAATAATATGCTTTTCGATTGTATAGATTAAAAAAATTGATAGAATTTACTTTTAGTCAGTGCTTTACTATTACTTTTGTATTAGAATCATTTATGACCTCTTCAACAATGAAAAACATCCTAGTCCCAATAGGGATTTCGCCAAACGGAAAGAACACTTTAGCCTACGCAATTGCTTTAGCCAAAAACTTTAAAGCTTCTCTTTTTGTAATTGATTCTCATAAAGTTACGCCAACATCTGTGCACATATCCTCAGCCAAAGATGTGATTCATGCTCAGAATTTTAATCGAGTAAAAGAATTGGTTCAATCGGTTCAAGCCGAGACTGTCGAAATTAAAATGGTTAATTATGAAGGAGACTTGGTTTCTGGAATAGAATCTTTAGATAAAGAAATAGGATTGGATTTAATTGTTGTTGGACCAAAAAGTCATGACATCAACGACAAACTATTCTTGGGAAAAATTTCTGGGAAGATTACAAAAAAAACATCAATTCCAGTATTATTGGTTCCTATCGGAGCTGTCTTCACTCCCCCTAAACAGGCTTTATTTGCCTTCAAAAAAGGTAGTATCAATGGAGAACGCTCATTAGCACCTTTAAAAGAAATTATAAAAGCTTTTAGCACTAAAGTAAACCTCTTATTGGTTAAAACACCAAGTCACGAAGCAGCACGCTTAGATATTGACCATGAGATCGTAGAGTTTTCTGAAGGATTAATCTCGTCTGAGAATGCAACGGTATACCAAGGTGTGTTAGAACATTTCCAAAGCGTTCAACCCGATATGCTTGTCGTTTTTGCCCGTAAACGCGGGTTCTTCGAAAAGTTGATGGAATCCGATATGGTTTACAAGAAAGACTTTTTCACCAAAATCCCATTGTTGGTTCTTAAAAACCGCTAAGAATACCCGTTCAAATGAGTATCTTCGTCACTTGACAAAGCAGGTTTTTATTTTTGGGTATTTATGGATGGTTATTATTTCGATAACACCCAAGTCTCTTGCTGCTCAGGAGTATTTCAGTTTAAACATTGACAATGATCTTTATTTTATGAGGGATCATTACTACTCTAGTGGGATCTTTTTGCAATACGGGAAACAGCTTCAAAATACAGATTCTTTAGGTGACAACACTTCAATAAAATATGTCCTCTGGGAATTGGGTCAAGAGATTTACACCCCTAGTCTTCGTTATACTTCTAATTCAGCAGTATATGATTATCCTTATGGCGGTTGGACGGCGCTAAAACTTACATTTCAGAAAGAGTTGTCTAAAAACAAGCAACACCAATGGGGATTTCAATTGGGTGCAACTGGCGATGCATCAGGCGCACAATGGATGCAAAACACCTACCACCGTTTGGTTTTAGGCTTACCTGAACTTCCTTGGATCGATGAGGTTCCCCAAGCGTTACACCTGAATGTTTTTGCAGACTCCTTTAAACGTTGGCATTTGCATGAACAGGTTGCCGTTCAGTCACATGTTTTTGGAACTGTTGGAACTCAAAAAATTTCGGGCGGCGCTGCTCTCGGTTTCGTTTTGGGAAAGCAAACGGTACTTTCTAATGGAGGAAATGTATTGATCGATCAACAACAAGGAGATGGCCTTTATTTTGGTGTACGTCTACAATATATTGCCCATGACTATATGCTTTCAGGAAGTTTGTTCCGTGACAATGCACCTTTTACCCTTCCGGTAAACCCTTTTAGGGCGATGTTTGAGGCAGGTTATGCTCTTCGAAAAAATGACTGGCGATTTGCGTTCACATATTATGCGAGGAGTCCAGATAATAAACTGCAACCACAAGAAGGACATCACTACCTCAACATAACGTTGAGCCGTTTTTTTGATAGAAAGACTACCAAATAAGCGTTAATGTTTTTTAAGTTTTAGCTGGATTGTTAAGTTTTAACGTAGATGTAAAAATATTTTGACATGAAAAAATTCTTTTTGTTTACAGTACTGAGCGTTATAATGAGCTCTTGTATTACGGTAAAAGTGTATAAGATGGAACCCAATTCTAAGGTTGAGCCCAAAAAACCCATCCAAAAAAAATCAGCTTTGATTTCTTCAGGAATGATTGCACCGTTGATGGATGGCGATACGGAAATCTTCTTTTTTGGAGAAGATGCATCTGAACTTCAATCTATTGATTTTAGCGATAGTTTGGTTAGCCCCAAGCATTCTAATAAGCGGGTGTTTGTTTTTAAGACTAAAGATGCGGATGAGGCTATTCGTTGGGTAACCCAACTTGGCGATTCCCTGGAACTTCAAGAACAGGACGCTTCTAAATTTTCAAGTAATAGCGTTATTATATCAGAAGATAAAAAGAATATTAGATTGAACATCCAATCGGATAACGCTCAACCCATCATCATCATTGACGGAAAAGAAATGGACACTGACTTTGACATGGATTCTCTAGATGTCGATACCATCGAAAGTGTGGATGTTTTTAAAGGTCAAAAAGCACTTCAAAAAGTAGGGGCAAAAGGAAAAAACGGCGTTATCATCATTCGGTTGAAAAAGTAGGGTTTTCCCAATAATAAAAATTGTGCTCAGTATCTTTTTCAAATCCCATAATGGGGTAGAGCTTATTTCCCACTACATTGGTTTGTTCGCTTTATAAACTGACTCCTTTTGCTTGCGTTGCTTTACAATGATTTTGAGCCGCTTCTAGCAATTGTTTTCCTATTTTTTTCCGCGATATACTGGATCTACAAAGAGGTCGTTCAAGAGCCATACTTCCGCCATATTAACAGAAGAGAACAAAGGTTAGAGCTGTGTGAAGCCAGCTGCTCTAGAGCCGACGCAGATCATAAAAACGACAGACTGGTTGTTGGTTTAGCGATCGCTCAATTTTTTTTTGCTGCAGTAATATCAGTTTCTTTTTGGTAAAAAATACGGTAGGCATCAAAAAGTAATGCAAGATCATCTAGATAGTTGGGGCCTACTTGGATTAGTGCATACATTAGTTTACGGGAATTTTGTGTGTTAAAAAAGTATAATGAACCCCCAGCATGAAGCCCGCAAAACCATTCGTTTCACGCTGCACTGGGTTGGTGTTGTTTTTTTGAAACTGATATTGTATAGAAGCACTGAAGCGTTTCCAGAATGTGTAATGAGCAGCAGCAAGTACACCAAAACTATTACTGAAAGTGCCTTTTGGATAGGTGATAGGGAATTCCTCGAGGTTTGTAGGTGGATCTCCTTTCGTTTTGAGCAAGAAATTATAAACCAATCCCAATTCTAACGTAATACATTTTACTGGATACAGTCGTCCGGTTAAAGGAATGGATAAGAATAACAACTGATCCTTGGAGGTATCGTTTGCTAAATCGTAAGCGTAGTTGATGCTGTGAATATCTATTCCTGTTCGAAGTCCATAACTTTTTTTGAAATTATAACGAACAGAACCACCAGCACTAAAACCGATTTTCCCCTTGGTTTCTTGATCTGTGGTATTGAATTGATTCAACAGAAGATGTGCATCATAATTCCATTTGCGTAGCCCAATTTCATCTACGTTAGATTTTCCGTATTGTTGAATTAAAAGACCACTTCCTTGAGCAGTTGATTTTTGCCCACACAGAATTAAACAACAGGAAAACAAAAAGAAAATGAAGTTTTTACACATGGATTAGGTCTAAAAGAGTCTAAAAATACGGAACTACATTGACTTTTTGAGATTTATATTGCGCCTAAAATCTCTTTTAAGCTTTTTAAATAAAAGCTTATCTTTACCCTAAATCAGTACAAACACTTCAATAAATCAGAACCAATGTCTAGCAAATTTTTCGGAAACAGAACGGTAAAAAACGATGATAAAACGGGTGCAAAAAAAGCCCCCAAAGCAAAAGGCGGAGCCAAAGGCAGCACCATTGTGCGTAAAGCAGGTCGCGGTAAATAATCCTTTTTTTAAGGGGATGTAGCTCAGTTGGCTAGAGCGCTTGACTGGCAGTCAATTGTTCCCGTCTTTTAAAATTGACCGCTGATTAATGCTTTTCAGGTACTTACAGTTAAGTTGAACAATGATGTTTAACTAAATTGCCATATAAGTGCCACATAATAGCCTTTCCTATCCCAAAGTCTGTAAACGTAAAGACGGTAAATACTACGTTGATTTCAAACTGAACAATAAACGCTATCGGTTGTTTAGTGGTCGTATAATTGGTTCTTCTTTGTATCCTAATTCATATCCTGCTAGAAAGCGTTACTCCGCTACCTCTTCTTTAGCAAAACAAGTCTATGCATTTATAGTCTCTAACAATTATTCTTTAACCAAGCCATTGTCATCTGTTG
>Ga0307998_1000112_pt1 | contig 47048 bp, 42 predicted proteins | sample Davwhametageno37_FD_203147 | JGI IMG/M metagenome (GOLD analysis project Ga0307998, IMG submission 203147) | Marine microbial communities from Davis Island wharf, Antarctic Ocean - #37 | ecosystem: Environmental > Aquatic > Marine > Unclassified | place: Antarctic Ocean: Davis Island wharf... | reverse complement strand
ATTTTAGGACCATAAAAAGCACCCTCTCCAGGCAAAAGATCATAATTTAATTTTTTTGATGCCAAAGCATCTATAAGGGATTTTTCGGATTTATCCCAAACCTCATCAGAACCTACTCTATTTTCGGGACGAGTCGAAAGTCTAATGATAATGTCATCAAATCCAAAATCTTTATAAACGGAAAATAATAGATCGGTAAATGTAGATACCTCGTTCAAAATTTGGGCTTCTGTACAAAATATATGCGCATCATCCTGAACAAAACCTCTAACCCGCATTAAACCCTGTAAGGTTCCTGATGCTTCATTCCTATGACAAGAACCAAATTCAGCAAGCCTTAGAGGTAAATCGCGGTAACTCTTTAACCCTTGATTAAAAATCTGAATATGACAAGGGCAATTCATAGGCTTTACTGCAAAATCATGGGACTCAGATTCAACAGTAAACATATTTTCACGAAACTTATCCCAATGCCCAGATTTTTCCCAAAGAGATTTTGATACAACTAGCGGAGTTCTTATTTCTTGGTATCCGTTTAGGGTCTGCATCTCACGCATATAGCTTTCAATTACAGTATAGATACTCCATCCTTTAGGATGCCAGAAGATCATACCTGGAGCTTCTTCTTGCAAATGAAACAGGTTGAATTTTTTGGCTAATTTTCGATGATCTCTTTTTTCTGCTTCTTGCAATTGATTAAGATAAGATTTTAAATCTTTCTTTGTTCCCCAAGCCGTCCCATAAATTCGTTGTAGCATCTGATTATTTGAATCACCACGCCAGTAGGCACCAGATACACGCATTAACTTAAAGTGTTCGCAGAACCTCATATTTGGGACATGGGGGCCACGACACATATCAATGTATTCTTTGTGGTGATACAGCGCAGGAGTTGCATCTTTAGGGATATCTCGCTCAAGAATTTCAAGCTTATAGCTTTCTCCATTAGCCTTAAAAATATCATAAGCATCCTGCCAAGAGCCTATTTTTTTGACAACGTCATATTGTGTCTTCGCAAGCTCATGCATTCGCTCTTCAAGCTTTTCCATATCCTCCTCACTCAACATATGGTCAAGATCGATATCGTAGTAAAAGCCATTTTCAATCGTTGGACCAATAGCCATTTTAGCTTTAGGCCATAATTGCTTTAATGCATGCCCTATTAAATGAGCACATGAATGACGCAATATCTCTAAACCATCTTCATCTTTAGACGTGAAAATAGTTAGATTGGCATCTTCAGTAATAAAATCATGTGCGTCAAGACGTTCGCCATTGGCTCGGCCACCAATAGTCGCCTTAGCGAGACCAGGTCCAATATCAGCAGCCACTTCATAAACAGAAACAGGTTTATTAAATGTACGTTGGGAGCCATCGGGGAGAGTAATAACGAGCATATATACATCCTTTCCAGTGGTGGCCCCTACTAAAGGTCACTTGGTATATTAAAATCGCTATTCTACCCGCTTAATATGGAGAATCAAGAAAGGTTCAAGGATTTAATCATAGAAAGCGAAAGGGGGTGGAAATTTACTTGTCACGATGGCACTGCACTGTTAAATTACACGCCTCTTGTGCTGCGCCCGATGCAGCAAGACAGCATTAATTAGCAGGCACGTAGCTCAGTTGGTTAGAGCACCTCCATGACATGGAGGGGGTCGGTGGTTCGAATCCACTCGTGCCTACCAGTTATTTAATGCTTTTGGTGTCTTAAAAATATTTTTTCTTTAAGTCAGGCCATCAACCATTCTCTTTAGATAAGCAATTTCGTCACGCATGTTGGCAGCAGCTTCAAAATCTAAATTTTTTGCGCTTAAAAACATCCCTTCTTCAAGCGCAGTGATTTTTTTCCATATATCAGACTCTGTACGAAGATTTGCCCTGTCAAATAAGTCTGTTTCATTTGTATCTGTAATTTTACGTATTTTTTTCCCAGGAATTTGAGCTGCACCCGCCATTATGTCTGCTACTGACTTTACAATTCCTTTAGGAGTAATGTTATTAATTTTATTATGCTCAATCTGAGTAAGTCGCCGGTTTTCTGTTTCCTTTATGGCCCTAGTCATTGATCCTGTCATTTTATCTGCATAAAGAATTGCTCTCCCCTCAACATTTCTTGCAGCTCGGCCAATAGTTTGAATCATTGATTGCTCGGAACGTAAAAATCCCTCTTTATCTGCATCAAAAATAGCCACTAAAGCGACTTCAGGTATATCTAACCCCTCTCTTAACAGATTAATACCTACAAGTACGTCAAACTTTCCTAGACGTAAATCTCTTATGATTTCAACTCTTTCCACAGTATCTATATCTGAATGAAGATAGCGTACGCGAACTTGATGGTCGCTTAGGTAGTCAGTAAGATCTTCTGCCATTCGCTTAGTGAGGACGGTAATGAGCACTCTTTGCTCTTTTGCAGCACACAAGTTGATCTCAGAAAGTACGTCATCAACCTGAGAAACTGCAGGTCGTACAAATATTTCAGGGTCAAGCAAGCCAGTTGGACGGACCACTTGTCGGACTATTTGACCCTCATTTGCTGCCTCATACCTACTAGGAGTAGCAGAAACAAAAATCATTTGGGGAGCCAGACGCTCCCATTCATCAAACCTCAGCGGTCTATTATCAAGGGCCGAGGGTAGGCGAAAACCATAACTGACTAATGTTTCTTTTCGGGAACGGTCACCTTTATACATAGCACCTAATTGAGGTATGGTGACATGTGATTCGTCGACAACTAGCAAAGCATCAGCGGGAAGATAGTCAAATAATGTGGGAGGCGGCTCTCCCGGGCCCCGCCCGGAAAGGTATCGAGAATAATTTTCAATACCATTGCAATACCCAAGCTCCTTCATCATCTCAATGTCATAAGAAGTACGCTCTCGCAATCTCTGCTCTTCGACTAACTTCTGAGATGACCTCAGTTGTTCTAACCGCTCTATAAGCTCTTCTTTTATTTTATCAGCCGCATTAAGGATGACTTGTTTAGGTGTCACGTAATGTGATTTCGGATATACAGTGACTCTAGATATGCGTCTTATAATCTCGCCAGTCAAAGGATCAAACAAGGATATATTTTCAATGACATCATCAAATGTTTCTATCCTTACGGCCTCCTGCGCTGAATCAGCAGGATATACGTCAATAACATCACCTCGAACACGATAAGTAGAGCGCTGAAATACAGCATCATTTCTTGCATACTGAAGTTCGGCCAGGCGACGTAGAATTGATCGCTGGTCTATCTTGTCGCCTTTTACTAAATGTAAGAGCATCTTTAGATAAGAAACAGGGTCTCCCAGACCATATATAGATGACACTGTGGCCACAACAATCACATCTTTACGTTCTAGCAAGGCTTTGGTGGCCGACAGACGCATTTGCTCTATATGCTGGTTAACAGATGCATCCTTTTCAATAAAAGTTCCAGATGAAGGCACATAAGCCTCTGGCTGGTAATAGTCGTAATAAGAAACAAAGTATTCAACAGCGTTATCAGGAAAGAAATCCTTTAACTCGCCATATAACTGGGCAGCTAAGGTTTTATTGTGAGCAAGGATAATTGCGGGTCGTTGAACTTTATTTATAACGTTGGCAATTGTAAAAGTTTTTCCTGACCCGGTAACACCCAACAATGTTTGGGACGAGAGGCCAGACTCAAGACCACCCACAAGCTCTTCGATAGCTGATGGCTGATCTCCGGCTGGGAAATAAGGACTGACTAAATTAAATACGTTTGACACTAGTAATGCCTTTGTTAGGGGTTAGAGAATATGCTTTATTCTAGATTATAACTGCTTGAAAACTGATGCCGGATTAGGGTTGACTCACCCTACCTCCATATATAATATACGCGCGTTATGAAGATCCGCCTTAGCTCAGTTGGTAGAGCAAATGACTGTTAATCATTGGGTCGCTGGTTCGAGCCCAGCAGGCGGAGCCATTTATAAAATACGAAATTTAGCATTCTTGTATTTTAAACAACGACCTACGGGGTTTTTTTTCTCAATTTTTTCTCAACAAAAAACTATTTTCGAGCTACATTCATAACGCCGATGAAATATCATCATTGACCAGCTTTAGAGCTGCAACCGGATCTAATGCACGTGTTATCGGTCGACCAATCACCAAATAATTACTTCCATTAATCACAGCTTCCGCTGGAGTTAAAATTCTACGCTGGTCATCTGTGTTAGCTGAGGCAGATCGTATTCCTGGAGTCACTAAAACAAAGGCATCTCCGCAACTTTTCCTCAACCCCGCGGCCTCTATAGCAGATGATACTACACCATCCATTCCCGATTCCTTGGCAAGAGTAGCAAGTCGAAAAACTTGCTCCTCAGGGGTAGAATAAACACCTATTTCGCTCAAATCACCGCCATCAAGACTAGTCAAAACAGTTACAGCAACTAACAGTATATCGCTGTCTTTTTTCTCGACTGTATTTTTTGCTTCCTCCATCATCCTTCTTCCACCTGAAGCGTGAACATCTGTCATCCAAACCCCCATGTCAGCTGCAGCATTAACTGCACTACATACCGTATTAGGGATATCATTAAATTTTAGATCGAGGAAAACGTCAAAACCTCTTTTTGTGAGATCTAAAACAAAGTTTGGACCAGTGCGCACAAATAGCTCTTTTCCAACCTTAAGCTTACACAGTGACGGCATAACTGAATCAACAAATTTGATAGCATCTATCGCATTATCGTAGTCGAGAGCAACAATGACTCTTGGGTCATCAGCCTTCATTATTTTTCCTCCTTGGTACTTGCTATAGAAGATTCTGTTTTAGCTAGCTGTTTTCTTACTTTTCGTAATCTGTAATTTAACTTAACTAAAGTCAAAGAGCTTACAAGCAAGGAAACTATACAGCCTGCAGAAAAACTTCCTAATAGCCAAAGACCAGAAGGCAGAGGGCTTGTCTCCAAACCAAAAATTTTAAAGACGACTGAATTTGGGTTATCGATAACAATCCAGGCACCCAAAGCAATGGAGGTAAAACTAATAAGCAGCCATAATATATTTTTAAGTACTGACACAGAATCTCCAAAAAAAAACGGCAAACATAATGTCTGGCCGTTTATTATAACAAAAATACCTTAAGTACAGCATCAACCTCAAGACAAGAGCTTCGCAAAAAAACAGATTACAGCGAATTATTCACTCTTTCACGCAACTCTTTGCCAGGCTTGAAGTACGGCACCGACCTGCTAGGTAGCTCTACTGCCTCACCAGTCTTTGGATTTCTGCCGGTCCGAGGGACGCGATGATGCAAACAAAAACTACCAAAGCCTCTTATTTCAATTCTTTTATTTTGAAAGAGAGTATGAGCTAACTTCTCTAGTATCATTTTAATAGAAAGCTCAACATCACCTGAGGTGAGTTGATTTTGTTTATCTGTAATAGACTCTATTAGTTCTGATTTTGTCATAGATGTTTTTTGCATAGTTAGGTTAACGCTCACATTAAAATCAACAAGGCAAGAGACAAGACCTCTGTCTCCTGCCTTAACAATTAATTCTCTTTATTTTCCATCTGAGCTTTAATTAAGTCGCCTATGGTGGTTGGAAGAATATTGTCTACTTCTGATTTCTTGTGTTCTTTTATTGCAGTCTTTTCTTCTTCAACATCCTTGGCTTTGACTGACAAAGAAATTGTCCGATTTTTTCTATCTATATTGACAATCTTGGTCTCTATATTATCGCCTTCCTTAAGAACCTTAGAAACATCATCAGTTTTTTCTCGCGAAAGTTCTGAAGCTTTTAATTGAGCTTCTACACCTTCACTCAAGATAACCACTGCTTCCTTGGCGCTAACCTCTTTGACGATACCATTTACGATCGTACCTTTATCAAATTCGGATACATAGCGAAGAAACGGGTCATCTTCTAGCTGCTTTATTCCCAAAGAAATACGCTCTCTTTCAGAATCTACAGACAAAATGACTGTTTCCACTTCGTCCCCTTTCTTGTATTTTCGGACGGCCTCTTCTCCAGAATCGTCCCATGAAATATCAGAAAGATGAACTAGCCCATCAATACCTCCATTCAAACCGATAAAGATACCAAAATCAGTTATAGATTTAATGTTGCCAGTAATTTTGTCACCCTTGGAGTGCGAGGTTCCAAAATCATCCCAAGGATTTGAGAAGCACTGTTTAACTCCGAGAGAAATTCTGCGACGTTCTTGGTCGATATCCAGAATCATTACTTCTACCTGGTCACCCAACTGAACTACCTTGGATGGATGTATATTTTTGTTAGTCCAATCCATTTCTGAGACATGAACAAGGCCTTCAACCCCATCTTCCAGCTCTGCAAAACAACCGTAATCTGTAAGATTTGTAACCGTAGCAGTGGTGCGAGCACCTTTGGGATAACGCCCCGTTATATCTGCCCATGGATCTTCACCCATTTGTTTCATACCTAAGGACACACGACTGCGCTCGCGATCAAATTTTAATATCTTAACATCGACATCATCACCAACATTTACTATTTCAGATGGATGCTTGATGCGCTTCCATGACATGTCTGTTATGTGCAGTAGGCCATCTATACCGCCAAGGTCTACAAAAGCACCGTAATCTGTAAGGTTCTTAATTAGACCTTTAACTGTCATTCCTTCCTCAAGATTTGCGAGCATTTCATCACGCTCATCTGTATTGACCTGCTCCATAACTGCTCGTCTTGAAACTACAACATTATTGCGCTTTTGGTCAAGCTTAATAACTTTAAACTCTAGAGGCTTATTTTCTAAGTGGGAAGTGTCGCGAATTGGACGAACATCAATGAGAGAGCCCGGTAAAAATGCCCGCAGCCCTTGAACTTCAACTGTAAATCCACCTTTAACCTTTCCGCTTATAATTCCTATAACTGCCTCTTCTGCTTTTAGAGCAGCATCTAGAATAATCCAGGATTCAGCAGCTCGTGCTTTTTCCCTAGACAGTTTTGTTTCACCAAAACCGTCTTCTACAGCCTCAAGAGAGACTTGCACTTCATCACCAATAGCGATGGCGATTTCACCTTTGTCATCAAAGAATTCTTCTTTTGCGATAACACCTTCAGATTTAAGGCCTGTATGAACAGTCACCCAGTCTTTATCGATGTCCGTAATAACTCCAGTTATAATGGCACCGGAATTCATTTCGACTGTTTTTAAACTTTCTTCAAATAATTCTGCGAAGCTTGCGCTCATGAGGTATACCTATAGGAAACATAGAGCAATAAAAGAACAGCTCTACTACCACATCACCAGCTATGTGGGCTGTTAATAAAAAAGTATTGCGGCTACATCTGGTTATTTGCCACATATACTTAGCTGTAATTAAGACTGAATACCATTTTTTTTGGCAATCTCCAACCCTAACTTTAATACTTCGTCGATGCTCATACTTGAGCTATCAATAATAATGGCATCTTGAGCAGGGACCATTGGCGACGATTTGCGAGTTGCATCACGTTTGTCGCGCTCTTTAACCTGCTTTATGAGCGCAGCAAGACTAACACCTTTATCCTTACCCATCAACTGCTTATAACGTCTTTTGGCTCGTACCTCTGCACTGGCTGTCAGAAAAATTTTAGCGTTAGCATTCGGAAAAACTATCGTGCCCATATCCCGTCCATCTGCAACGAGTCCAGGTGGCCGAGAAAAGGCATGCTGGCGGTCCAGTAGTGCAGTTCTAATTTTTGGATAAGCCGCAATTATAGAAGCATTAAGCCCAATATCCTCGCTGCGTATAAAAGCAGAGACGTCTTCACCCTCCAGAATTGCCTTCGCTTGCGACTGTCCGCTCATCTCAAAAGAAATATCCATATGAGCAGCCAAAACAAGCAACGATTCAATGCTGGATAAGTCCACCCTATGCCGTTTTGCAGCTAGCGCCAGTAATCGGTAAAGTGCACCGCTATCAAGATAGCGGAACCCTAGATTGACTGCTAGCAGATGGCAAATAGACCCCTTTCCAGCACCACTAGGGCCATCTACAGTGATTACTGGCGTGAGGTGATCGATCATCTTTTTTCCTCGGTAATCACTAACCCAGACTTATTTGCCTGATCAACAAAACAAGGGAAAGACGTGGCAACATTGTTGCAATTTTTTATATAAATAACTTCTTTTGCCCTGAGTGCCGCCACACTAAAAGCCATGGCTATCCGATGATCATGATTACTATCTATTTCTCCTCCTATAATCGAACCACCTTCGATCTGAATGCCATCCGATGCAGTCACTGCATCAATTCCCAATATTGCCAAACCATCTGCCATCGCCTGAATTCTGTCGCTCTCTTTTACCCTTAACTCTGCAGCACCCTTGAGAGTAGTTCTGCCAGATGCACAAGCAGCTGCAATAAATAGCACTGGAAATTCATCAATAGCTAGAGCTACTTGATCAATAGGAATTTCAATTCCATGCAAGGGCGCATATCGAACTCGTACATCAGCCACAAGCTCTCCACTAACTTCTTTTTGATTAGACAGTGTTATATCAGCACCCATCATTTGTAAAATGCTTATTACTCCAGTTCGGGTTGGGTTTACTCCAACATGAGGCAAGATAACATCTGATCCTGGAGCAATAGAGGCTGCAACCATATAAAAGGCCGCTGATGAGATATCAGCAGGCACATCAATTTTTGTAGACTTTAGCTCTTTATTTCCACTCAAGCTTGCAGTCGATCCTTTTCTGCGAACCGAACACCCAAAGCCTTCAAGCATCCTCTCTGTATGATCTCGGGTAGTATCTGGCTCTGTTGTTGAAGTCTCCCCATCAACATAGAGCCCTGCTAGCAAAATACATGATTTAACTTGAGCGCTCGCCATTGGCAGCTCATAATCTATAGCCTTAAGGGTTGCCCCACCCTGAATTCTTAATGGTGGGAATCCTCCATCCCTCATGCTGATGGTTGCACCCATTTCTCTCAAAGGGCTCACTACGCGCCCCATCGGTCTCTTTGATAAAGACTCATCCCCTGTTAGCACTACATCAAAAGCCTGCGCGGACAGCAACCCAGAAAGGAGTCTCATGGAGGTTCCAGAGTTGCCTAAGTTAAGAGGCCTTGGTGGTGGCTTTAACCCATGCAAGCCAACACCGTGTATCTCAACGCACCCTTCAGTTGGTCCTGTTATAGGAACACCCATATCTCGAAATGCCTGCAATGTAGCTATACTATCTTCTCCCTCAAGAAAACCAGATATATTAGTTGTACCACTAGCAATTGAACCCAGAATGATAGCGCGATGAGAAATTGACTTATCTCCAGGCACCAAAACTGTTCCTTTAATACAGCCACCTGGCGACACTTTATAATCAATAACAGGTGCCAAAGGCTCTAAAAGCCCATCATTTTCTTGAATTTTTCCAAAATTATCTCTCGTCTCTTTTGCACGCGAAAAGACATCTAGCAAATATTTGCTATCCTTGAGAATTATAGCTTGCTTAATGCGATCAATATGAACAGATAAGTCAGATAAGACAGAAACAACCGCCTCATCATTTGCTATAACAATGTCATGCCACATAACCGGGTCACTAGCGGCTATCCGAGTAAGGTCAGAAAAACCTCCAGCGGCATAGCGAAAAGCTTCTTGATTTTTCCTTAAGTTAGACAACATATCAACCAAAGCATACGCAAGCATATGAGGCAAATGACTGGTAGCGGCTAAAATTTTGTCATGCTCAGCTGCTGTCATTTGATTGACTGTTGCTCCCACTCCAATCCACAAATCTATGATTCTGAGGGTATGCTCAGGACCTGTTTCTGGTAGTGGCGTCAAAATTACCTGATGACCTTCAAACAAAAAGGGATTGACTGATTCAATGCCACTTTTTTCAGAGCCGGCAATTGGATGACCAGGAACAAATTGGCGAGGGTTAGAGTGATAGATATTATTAACAGCTTTTACCACGCTGCCTTTTACGCTCGCCACGTCAGAAACGGTAACTGAATCATGCAGCAAAGGCTTGAGCTGAGAAACAACAGATGGAACCGCAAGTGTGGGAACAGCAATAACAACAATATCTTCGCTTCCAAGCTCTCGTGCAAAACCTTCGATGCTCTCTACTGTCACATCTACAACACCGGCAGTAATTGCCTTAGTTAATATTGAGTCGCCATGAGAATAACCTATGACTTGGTTGCAAAGGTTACGATCTTTAGCTGCTTTGGCTAAACTAGCACCAATCAACCCAAGCCCGATGACAAACAACCGATTTATTTTTTTTGTCACAAGCGACCTCCTCTAGAGTCGAGCAAATCTTTTAAGCTATCAAGAAAATATTTATTTTCTTCAGGCAACCCAACTGAAACACGCAGATGGTCTGGCATATCGTACATCTCAATAGTACGCGTAATAACTCCTTTATGGAGCAACATCTTATAAATATTGTTCGCGTTATTAGGGATTTTTATTGAAATAAAATTGCATGCTGAGGGTATAAAATCAAGACCTAGAAAATTAACTCCATTTACTAGCTGCTCGTATCCATTACGATTAACCTCGATACTTTTCTTGAGATGTTCATGATCATCAAGACTTGCCAATGCTCCAACTAGAGCCAAGCTATTGACATTAAATGGCTGACGAACTCTATTTATAACTTCTGCTATATCTGGATGAGAAACTGAAAAACCAACCCGCAAAGATGCTAATCCATAGGCTTTAGAAAAAGTACGGGTAACTACTAAATTAGGGAATTGATGAATTAGATCTAATGCAGTTCCATACTCCTTAAAATCAACATACTCAAAATATGCCTCATCAATGACAACCAATACATTTTCAGGAATACCCTTTATAAACTGCTTGATTTCATCTAACCCAACAAAAGTTCCTGTTGGGTTATTGGGGTTTGCTATAAAGATTAAACGAGTGTGTTTTTCAACTGCATCAGACATAGCTTGAAGATCATGGCCCCAATTTTTGGCAGGCACAACAATCGATGAAGCTCCTTGGGCTGTAACAACCAGCTTGTACACCAAAAAGGCATGTTGGGAAAAAATAGCGCTGTGGTCTGAGCCCAAGAAAGATTTTGCAAGCAACTCTAATAAATCGTTTGATCCGTTACCAAGAGTTAATTGATTGGAATTTATCGACAAATTTTTTGCTAATTTTTTTTTCAAATAAAAACCACTGCCGTCTGGATAGCGAGAGCTTTCATCCAAAGCGTCAATAATAGCTGATTTGACAAAAGGGCTTACCCCTAAAGGGCTTTCATTGCTACATAGCTTGACTATTTTAGAGACCCCGAACTCTCGCTCCACCTCTTCAATAGGCATGCCTCCCTTATAGGGCATTAAATTTTGTATCCCTGGCAACGCAAGGCCTTTAAAGTTCATGGTCATAATCTTACCAAATATCAATACCTACTATAAAACCGCTTTCGGGTAAGAACCAAGAACACGGAGATCTGCAACAATCTGGCTCAATTCAGCAAGAACCTTTGCTACAGCGGGATCATCTTTGTGGCCCTTAAAATCAACAAAAAACACATAAGTCCACTTACCCTCCCTAGAGGGGCGAGTCTCAACACGGGTAAGATCAATACCTTCCCTGTAAAAAGGTGCTAATAGATTATACAAGGCACCAGGCTCATTTTTAGCGGCAACAATAATAGATGTTTTGTCATTACCGCTTTGAAGAATCTTTTCTCTGCCAACAATTAAAAAACGAGTTGAGTTATCTGGTCGATCTTCTATTTTTTCTGAGAGTCTTTCAAGGTCATAGAGTTCTGCTGCCATATCACCGGCAATTGCAGCTGAATTCCACTCACCCTTAATTCGCTTTGCTGCTTCAGCATTGCTGCTCACCGCAATTCTCTCTGCTTTAGGGTAATGAGCATCAAGCCACTGGCGACATTGCGCCAAAGACTGAGAATGAGAGTAAACTCGTGTGATTTTTTCCTTATGGGTATTGTGACCGATGAGCAAATTATGGTGTATGCGCAACTCAACCTCGCCACAAATTTTTAATGATGATGCCAAGAATGCATCCAAAGTATGATTTATAACACCTTCGGTAGAATTTTCAACGGGAACAACTCCATAATTAGCGGAACCGGCATCTACCTCACGAAAGACTTCGTCTATGGCGCTCATCGAAACAGTCAATGCTGAATGTCCAAAATGTTTGATGGCTGCTTGTTGTGTGAACGTACCTTCAGGGCCCAAAAAAGCTACTTTTATAGGCTGCTCTAAAGCCAAGCATGCTGACATGATTTCACGGAATAATCTTGCGACCTCCTCGCTGCCGAGTGGTCCCTTATTTTTCTCCATGACACTACGTAATACGTTAGCCTCACGCTCAGGCCTAAAGTAAACACTATCACCCAAGCCTTCTTTAACTCCCGCAACTTCTTTGGCGCAGCCTGCGCGCTTATTAATAAGCGCCAATAGCTGACTATCTATAGCATCTATAGAATTTCGCAGTTGAATGAGTTTTTTTTCATCTGACATATTTGCTGCCTATATGCATAATTATCAGTTTTTATTCTTCTGAATTAAAGTCTTCAATGTAATCCTGTTCTTCTATTCGAGCCAAGCCGACCATTGCCTCTCCATTTCTGAGGCGGATCACCCTAACACCTTGGGTGTTCCGTCCTAGTATTGAGATTTCATCACATCTCGTGCGAACCATGGTGCCCTGATCAGATATCAGCATGATTTCATCTCGATCAAATAACTGCACTACACCCACCAAGGGACCATTTCTGGTGCTTGCTTGCATAGCAATCATACCTTTCCCTCCGCGACCCTTGGTCGGGAATTCGGTTAGCTTTGTTCGCTTTCCGTAACCATTATCAGAAACAGTCAACGCGCAGCCATTCTCTTGCGGGACAATCATAGATAATACTTTATGTTCTGGAGGCAATCGCATACCGCGAACTCCTTTGGAGACTCTTCCGACAGACCTAACATCTGATTCTGCGAACCTAACTGCCTTTCCTTCGCTGCTGAAGAGCATCACATCAGAACTTCCATCAGTGATAGCGCTGCCAACGAGATGATCCCCATCCACTAAATCAACTGCTCTGAGACCAACACTCCTCGGTCTTGAATATTGGCTCAAAGAAGTTTTCTTAACTGTGCCATTTGCAGTAGCCATGATAATGTATTTATTTTCATCGTAATCTTCGACTGGCAAAATACTACTTATACGCTCATCCTCACCTAAAGGTAAAAGGTTGACCATAGGTCTTCCACGAGAATTTCTTCCTGCTACGGGTATCTGGTAAACCTTTAACCAGTAAACTTTTCCAAGATTGGTAAAGCACAAAATAGTACTATGAGTACTGGCAATCAAAAGATGCTCAACAAAATCATCGTCTTTCACAGCAGTTGCCGATTTTCCTGTACCACCACGATGCTGAGATTGGTAGTCGCTTAAAGGTTGTGTTTTAGCATACCCACCATGGGATATGGTCACTACTCGATCTTCTTCAGTAATGAGATCTTCAACCGTCAGATCATGCTGGGAATCGAGTATGACAGTACGTCGGTCATCACCAAATTCCTCGCTTACAGCCTCTAATTCTTCACGTATAAGCTGCATCAGCACTGTGGCATCACCCAAAATTTTCAAATATTCAATAATTTCATCTAATTTTTCTGCATACTCAGCAAGCAACTTGTCATGCTCCATGCCAGTTAGACGATGTAATCGTAGCTCTAAAATTGCTTTAGCTTGAGTGGGAGACAGATAATATTTACCCTTGCGCATTCCACAATTTGGATCTAAATCCTCCGGTCGACTTGCGGCGCCTGTTTTTTCCATTAGCTTAGCAGAAACAGCCGCATCCCATCCTGTGGAAATCAGTCGTTCTCTAGCTATAACCGGCGTTGGAGATGACTTAATTAACTCAATAATTAAATCAATATTAGCTATTGCAACAGCCAGCCCCTCTAAAATATGAACTCGTTCTCTTGCTCTTCTAAGAAGATAAACTGTTCGACGTGTAACAACCTCGCGACGATGACGCACAAATAACTCGATCATCTCTTTAAGGTTAAGGGTCCTTGGCTGCCCATCTACCAGGGCCACTACGTTAAAGCTGAATCCATTTTGGAGCTGCGTTTGAGAGTAAAGGTTATTTAAAACTACTTCGCCTACCTCACCGCGTTTTATTTCAACAACAACCCTTAACCCGTCCTTGTCGGACTCATCACGAAGCTCTGATATACCTTCAAGTTTCTTTTCTTTAACTAGCTCCGCAATACGCTCTATAAGACGGGCCTTGTTTAACTGGTAAGGTAGCTCAGTAATAATTATAGTTTCGCGCCCTGTCTTTTCATTTACCTCAACAGCTGCTTTAGCACGAATATGAATGCGACCTCGCCCCGTACGATACGCCTCTATTATTCCCGCCCTACCGTTAATAATGGCTGCTGTAGGGAAATCTGGCCCAGGTATGTGCTCCATAAGCTCATCTATTGATATTTCAGAATTATCAATAAATGCAAGACAGCCACTTATAACTTCCTTCAGATTATGAGGGGGGATGTTTGTCGCCATACCCACGGCAATACCTGAAGAACCATTAACCAAAAGATTAGGAATGCGCGTAGGCAAAACAATAGGGATTAACTCATTTCCATCGTAGTTTTCTACGTAATCGACCGTCTCTTTCTCTAAATCTGCTAGCAAAGAGTGAGAAATTTTAGCCATTCTGATTTCAGTGTATCTCATGGCAGCTGCGGAATCGCCATCAACAGAACCGAAATTTCCTTGTCCATCCACCAACATATAGCGAAGTGAAAAATCTTGGGCCATACGGACGATGGTGTCATAAACTGCAGAATCACCATGAGGATGGTATTTACCTATTACATCCCCAACAACTCTGGCAGATTTCTTGTAAGACTTGTTCCAGTCGTTATTAAGTACACTCATTGCAAACAAGACACGACGATGGACTGGCTTTAATCCATCACGCACATCTGGAAGGGCCCTGCCAACAATGACACTCATAGCGTAATCAAGATAAGATTTCTGTAATTCATCTACGATATTTACAGACAGGGAGTCTTTAGCTAATTCACTCATAATCGAAGGTCTTCCTTATCTCTTGGCCAACAAAAAACTACAAAAATACGCCTAAGATTGTAACATACAATATTTGATCATTGCGCCTGTATATCCCTGTTTAAGGATCTATTCTACAGAGGTATACTAACAATCAAAATTTTTACCTAAAAAAAATAAGGATTTGTTAATGACAAAGCCAAATGTCGATCGCCATGAGATTGAAAAATTCGAAGCCCTTGCTAGCAGATGGTGGGATAAGGACAGTAAATTCAAGCCCTTGCATGATATTAATCCTCTACGTGCGAACTGGATTGATAAGTATTCTCCTGTAGCTGAAAAGAGGCTGCTGGATGTAGGCTGCGGTGGAGGAATATTGGCTGAGTCCATGGCTCAAAGAGGTGCGATAGTTACAGGAATAGACATGGGTGAGGCGCCTCTTGCTGTCGCAAGACTCCATAGTTTGGATGCTGGAATTTCAATTGACTATCAACAATGTACTGCTGAAGAGCTCGCTATCAATAAAGCTGAGCAATTTGATATTGTAACCTGTCTTGAGATGCTTGAGCATGTGCCTGACCCAAGCTCTGTTGTTAAAGCATGCTCAAAATTAGTTAAACCTGGGGGTCATATATATTTTTCAACAATAAATCGAAACATAAAATCTTATTTATTTGCTGTAATCGGCGCTGAATACTTGTTAAATCTTCTTGATAGAGGAACGCATGATTATAGCAAGTTTATTCGCCCATCTGAAATGAGCAGCTGGATTAGAGCCAACAGCCTAGAACAAAAAACTATAATAGGCTTAACCTACAATCCTTTTAGTAGGATTTACCGCCTAAATAAAAATGATACTGATGTTAATTATATGATGCATGTCACAAAACCATCCGAAATAAGGCTGAAATAAAAATGCATAAAAGAGTAGCGCGGTATAAAGCTGTTTTGTTCGATCTAGATGGGACATTACTGGATACGGCACCTGACTTTACGACCGCGACAAACGTACTTCTAGCAAAAAAAAATCTTCCGCAGACGACAGAGGAAAAAATACGCCCATTAATCTCTGATGGCTCTGCAGGAATAATATCCAGTATCTTTATGATGGATAAATCGAGTCAAATTTTCGAAAAGACTCGCAAAGAGTTGCTAGTCGCTTATAAGAAGCACCTAGCGGACAATACTCGACTTTTTAAAGGGCTTGATAAGTTACTGCTTGAGTTAGAAAACAACAATATCCCATGGGGCGTAGTCACCAATAAACCCGAGCTTTATACGAAGGCTATATTCAACCAATTAAAGATGAAGTGGCACCCAGATGTAACAGTATGCCCCGATCACATTAAAAAAATAAAACCAGATCCAGAGGCTGTCTTACTAGCCTGCAGTCAGCTGGGAGTAAAAGCAAAAGACACTGTATTTATTGGCGATCATCATCGGGATATAAAAGCAGGAATTAGCGCTGGAACATCAACCATTGCTGCTGCTTATGGGTATATTGACGATCATTCTGCTCTCTCTGATTGGCAAGCAGACCATATTGTAATGCGCTCAGAGGACCTAATAAATTTAATTTTTTACCCGCAATAAAAATTTATTGGATGCTGCAACTTCACTTTACAAATGTCTGCTCATAAAAAAATAAACTAACTTGAGAGTAACTGCAAAAATGAACCACAAGAACTTTATGGCACCAAAAAATTATCTTAAAGGTAAAATTATAGCTGTTACCGGCGCTAGCGATGGGATCGGTGAGGTTGCATCAAAAACTTTTGCATCCTATGGGGCAACTGTAATATTAATTGGACGATCGGTATCTAAGCTTGAAAAAATTTATGATGCAATCGAGCTAGCAGGGGGGGCAACTCCAGGAATTTATCCTATTTGCTTTGAAGGCGCCTCAGAGAAAGATTATCAGGACATGTATGACAGTCTTTTAGGAGTTTTTGGTTGCATAGATGGTCTACTTCATAATGCAGGAATGCTTGGCCAGAGGACACCTATAGCTAATTACAAGCTAGAGTCATGGCATGCGGTTATGCAGGTAAATATATCAGCTCCATTTATGCTGACAAAAGCACTTCTCCCGCTTTTCGAAAAATCAGAAAATGCATCAATAGTGTTTACCACATCAGGCGTTGGTCGAATCGGAAAAGCTTACTGGGGGGCCTATGCTGTGTCAAAATTTGCAACTGAAGGGTTATCTCAGGTGCTAGCAAACGAGCTGAAAGGAACCAGCAATATCAGAGTAAATTGCATTAACCCGGGGCCAACTCGCACTCGCATGAGAGCAGCGGCTTTTCCTGCAGAAAACCCCATTAAAGTAAAAAGCCCGCAAGAGATTATGTCATCATATTTGTATCTGATGGGTGACAGCAGCATAGGAGTTTCAGGTAGCTCTTTAGACGCACAATAACTAATCTAAATAATTATCTTTTACCACCGGAACGAAGCCGTTTTACTTGTCTTTCTCGTTTCTCTTTCTCACCCAAAGGTATTCCTTTGTTTTTCTTTGAGACAAACATTTTTACTGACGCCAATAAGTCACTAAGTGGAGTCTCATCAAGCTCTAGCCACTGTCCTTTCCGAACATATGATGGCAGAAAAATTGGCCCAAAGCGAACACGCTTTAGTCTATTAACTTCTACATTCTGCGACTCCCACAATCTTCTAACTTCTCTGTTGCGTCCACCGAGCAATGCGACTGTATACCAGCCATTTGTTCCAATTCTTTCACCTACAACAATATCGCTAAATTTGGCTAAACCATCGTCCAGCAATACTCCTTCCCGAAGCCTCTTCAGCATATCATCATCAACTAGTCCGTGGACTCTTGCTAGGTATTCACGACCGATTTCAGATGAAGGGTGCATCAACTTATTAGCTAAATCCCCATTATTTGTAAACAATAACAAGCCACTAGTACCGATATCTAAACGACCTACAGCTATCCAGCGTTCTCCTTTAATATTAGGTAAATGATCAAAGACAGTTTTTCGGCCCTCGGGGTCAGACCGAGTGCACACCTCTCCTTCAGATTTATTGTAAAGGATTACTCGAACACGCTGCTGTGACAGCAAGCGAGGAGATTTTCCATCAACCAAAATAGTATCATCAGTTGAGGCCCTGTCCCCAATAGTTGCTATTTTACCATTTATTGTCACGCGACCTTCAGTTATCCAGCGCTCTAATTCACGACGTGAGCCATACCCAGCTCTTGCTAATATTTTTTGTAATTTTTCGGATATCATTCTTTTTGATCCTGGGTGCTTTTACTTGCTTGGTTTGTAGTGCCTGCGTCATACAAAGCAGGCTCATTATGGGAAAAGTCACTTTCATTTTGGTTATCTTTTAATATAGCACCTAAATTAAGTTCGGGGTGAGTCTCTCTAATTTCTTTTATTTCGTTTAAAGCAGGAAGATCTTTAAGGCTCTTTAAATTAAAGTAGGCTAAAAAATTTTTTGTAGTGGCATATAACGCAGGGCGTCCAGGAACATCTTTATTTCCCACTACCTTGACCCAGTCACGCTCAAGTAGTGATCGAATAATATCCGAACTGACCGAAACGCCTCTAATTTCCTCAATCTCTCCCCGCGTTACTGGCTGCTTGTATACAATAAGCGACAACGTCTCTAAAAAAGCTCTGGAATACTTCTTCGGTTTTTCTTCCCAAAGTCGATTGATCCATAGTGAAAGCTCTTTTCTTACCTGGAGACGATATCCGCCAGCTGTTTCCTTTAGTTCAAAACCGCGTCCTTTGCAGCTAGATTCAATCTGTTCAAGAACTGAGTAAATATCTGCCCGTGAAGGTCGCTGACTGCCCGCAGTCAAACCAGCTATCCTTTGGCTCGAGCTTTCAGAAGTTAGAGGCTCGGTATCAAACAATTTTTCTATTTGACCAATATGCAAAGAGCCGCCAGCAGCTAGCAGCGCGCCTTCAATAATCATTTTTAATTGACTGTTTTCCATTGTTTCAACCTAAATAAGAATACGATCAGTGGGCTTTAATATGGATTGGAGCATATGGTTCACTTTGCACAATCTCTACAAGAGACTCTTTGATTAATTCCATAACAGCTAAAAATGTACCAACTACACCCACCCTGCCCTCACTAATGTCAAACAAATCAACAAAAGGTGTAAACTTGCTGTCATTTAACAGACTCAATATGTTCGACATTCTCTCACGAGTTGAGATTCTTTCTAGGTCAACTTTATGACTTTTATTCATATCAGTCCGTAACAACACATTTGACAGAGAAATAAAAATTTCTTGAATAGACACTTCAGGGTCTGGACGGACCTTTTCAGAGTCTAGATCCCTCGCTGTAGCAATAAAAATATCCCTTCCAAGGCGAGGTAGCCTGTCTATATCTTCAGCTGCCTTTTTGAAACGCTCGTATTCCTGCAAACGACGAACTAGTGATGCGCGAGGGTCCTCTTCATCCAAGACTTCTTGGCGGGGCAACAACATTCTTGACTTAATTTCAGCAAGCATTGCAGCCATCAGAAGGTATTCAGAAACCAGCTCAAGTTTCATTGCTTTCATTAAATCGATATAACCCATATATTGATGAGTAACTTCAGCAACATTTATTTCTAATATGTTTAAATTTTGCCTTTTTATCATATAAAGTAACAAATCTAGCGGACCCTCAAAAGCCTCCAAAAAAACCTCAAGGGCATTTGGTGGTATGTATAGGTCTTTAGGTAGGATTGAAATTTTTTCTCCATTTACAACTCCACAAGGTGGAGTGTTTTCATGAGAAGCAGAAATTTCATTTTTAGACATAAGTTGTTACAGCAGCAATATAGACAAGTAGCTGTATTATACTGCGATTGACTGATTCAGCCAGTAGATACCGATACAGAATAATTAATACCGCCAAATACAGCTAAATTACTGCATAGTATCTTCAAATCTACCGATACCTTGCCTGATTATCTCAGCGTACCCACTACTTAGATCAACTACAGTAGTTAGCTCAAGGCCGCATTGACCGCCATCAATAATTAGGTCGACGCTGTGCTCCAGCATATTGCGAATATCATGGGTATCAGTGAGCGGGTACTGGTCCTTAGGCATAATAAGACTGACGCTCATAATGGGCTCGCCCAATTCCTGCAATAGAGCCAACGTAATGTGGCTTTTTGGCACCCTTAAGCCAATTGTTTTTCTTTTTTTATGCAGTAATCTGCGGGGGACCTCTGGTGTGCCCTCTAGAATGAATGTATATGGGCCGGGCGTATGAGCCTTAAGCGATCGATACAGCTGGTTGTCAAACTTAGCGTACAAAGATAGCTCCGAGAGATCTCGGCACATCAATGTAAAGTTGTGCTCTCTGTCTAGCTGCCTGATTGTGCGAATTCTATCTAACGCCTTCTTGTCCCCAAGGTGGCAACCTAAAGCATACGCCGAATCAGTAGGGAAAATAATTAGCCCGCCTTTGCGAATGATTTCTACAGCCTGCTTAATTAATCTAGGTTGAGGATTTTCTGGATGAATTAAAAAAAACTGGCTCATTATTTAGCCTTTCTATTAAAAAACTAATTATCTCACATGCACAAGAGTAAAGGCAGAAATGATCTTGAGACGAAGCATGCTCTGCATTTCATTTATTCTCAGCGCTCGATAATTGAGCAATGATGCCTTACAATGAGCCCAATATATTATGTGCGCTCCGTAAGCAGACATTTCGCCCATATCACCCATAAAAAATAGACAAACATGAAGAATAAAAGCGCGCAAAAAGATAACTTGTTGTTGAATATTTCCTGCAACATTATAATTCCGACTTTAATACTTATAAATCTAAGCACAAATGACTATCTTGGCACCAAGCTAGCTATTGTTGCAGCACTTTCATTCCCTATTATATACGGCCTCAAAGACTTTATACTGAATAAACATTTTAATGTTTTTTCAGTACTGGGTGTGATTAGTATTTTTTTAACGGGAGGGATCAGTCTACTTGAGCTGGACCCAGTTTACATTGCAGTAAAAGAAGCTGCCATACCAGCAATATTTGGTATCGCTACTTTAATCTCCCTGAAAACGCCCTACCCTCTTGTTAAAACATTTTTATACAATGACAAAATTCTACAGATCGAACGAATATCAGTCATAGTTCAAGAAAAAGGATGCCTTTTGCAGCTAGAAAATTGTCTTGCTAATGCTTCGTGGATAGTTGCATGCTCTTTCTTCCTATCTTCTTTGTTAAACTATATTCTCGCGGTTTCTATAATCACAAGCCAACCCGGTTCTGTTGAGTTTAACGAGCAACTAGGTGCAATGACTGCTCTTAGTTTTCCTGTAATTGCCATACCAGCAATGCTTGTTCTTTTAGGTGCATTATTTTATTTATTCAGAGGGATAAAAAAACTAACTGGACTTAAACTAGATGAAATAATTCAACATAACAACAATGGCTCAAAGGATTAAGCTAATGTGGTATTCTGTATCGAGTGAGGATGTTCCTGACAGCCTAGAAAAAAGATTGGCAGCACGTCCTGCACACTTAGCGCGCCTGCAAGAACTGAAAAATCAAGGGCGCTTATTAATAGCTGGACCGCATCCATCAGTAGACAGCGAAACACCAGGACAATTAGGTTTTACAGGCAGCCTGGTAGTTGCAGAGTTTGATTCTTTTCAGTCAGCTCTTCTTTGGGCAAATAATGATCCCTATGCAAAACAAGGGGTTTATGCACGAGTAACAGTGAAGCCATTTAAAAAGGTATTCCCATGAAAGTTAAAAAGGACCCCATGAAACAATTTATAATAAAAAATACGTTTATCGCAATATTGACTATTGCTAGTAGTGCCTCTCTAAACGCCGAGACCACAAGAGATTTAAATCAGTCTACTCATAAAAATGAACTAAAACATGGGCCTAACACTAGCCAAGTTTTCCCACATAGCAATATTTCAGTCTTAGAAAAAAATAAAGTACTAGTAGAAAAGATAATTCTACTGGAAAGTGAAAATGATGTCCTAAAAGGTATTAATAGCCGTCTTTCCAAAAGCCAAAGAAACACATGGTTTTTATATGGCGCACTTGCAGTTTTACTTGGAGCAGGTCTGACAATTACCATCCCGTCGTTGACCTCCAGTAAAAGAACTAATGATGAATGGCGGTAATAATCTCAGCTCTGCAATGAAGAAATAATATAAATTTCAACCAATAAGGCAAATACATGAATAAAAATATACTAATCATATTTTTTTCTACAATTATAGCGCTACCCTGCTATAGCGGCTCTTCAGAAAACACTTCAAAGGTGCTTTTATCAACAAATATGGGGGAAATATTACTTGAGCTTTACGCAGTAAAATCTCCTGAGACTGTAAAGAATTTTTTATTTTATGTTGAGAAAAAATATTATGATGGATTAATTTTTCATCGAGTTATTCCAAGGTTCATGATCCAAGGAGGCGGGTTTAATCAAGACTTAACTCGAATGAACCCATCAGAAAAAAGCATCAAGAATGAATCACGCCCACCTACACTAGGCGGCCTAAAAAATGAAAAATATACTGTTGCTATGGCGAGAAAACCAGACCCAGATAGCGCCCAAGCACAGTTTTTTATTAATGTTGCAAATAACCCGAGCCTTGACGCGACTACTGAAAAGGCTGGTTATACTGTATTTGGGAAAGTTGTAAGAGGTATGAATGTGGCTGACAAAATATCAAGATTGCCAACTCAACGTGCTGCTGGGATGAAAGATGTGCCTACTGCAACTATTAAAATCATAAAAGCCAGAATCATAACTGATAAATAATATTTTGAAAAAATCCCTTAGTGTCAATCTAAACAAAATTGCCCTTATTCGTAATTCACGTGAAGGTAACTATCCAAGTGTTTTGGATCATGCAAATGTTTGCATTGACAATGGTGCTGATGGCATAACAATTCATCCGAGGCCTGATCTTAGACACATAAAACCGCAAGATGCATATGACTTGAGCACTTTAATTTCCAAACTAAAAAACTCTATAATGCGCCCTATTGAGCTTAATATAGAGGGAAATCCGTTTGCCCCTAAGCAGCTCAATTATCCAGGATTTATTAAACTAGTTGATGAAATTCAGCCCGACCAATGCACTCTTGTTCCTGACACAAAAACTCAACTAACATCAGACCATGGTTTTGACCTGGGTCTGGATGGTGATAAACTTTACCCTATTATTACCCGCTTAAAGTCTTTGGGTATTAGAGTCAGCCTGTTTGTTGAGCCCAGTCTAAGTTGTATAAAACTAGCATCAGAACTCGGCGCTTCAAGAATCGAGCTATTCACAGGGCCGTATGCAGCAGCATACGGAACAAACGAGCTTGAAAATATTTTTGAACAATATGTCATATCTGCAAAATTTGCCCATGAACTAGGTTTGGGTGTTAATGCTGGTCATGACTTAAACTTAAACAATATTTTAAAATTTTCGTCTATACCTGAGCTTCAAGAGGTGTCTATTGGCCATGCATTAATCGTGGATGCCATTAGGATAGGGCTTGGGGAAACTGTTCGGTGCTACAAAAGTATCTTATCGAGCTAAAATACAACACAGCATGTATATGCCGATCTAACAGAGAAAAACTTGTGTCTGATACAGAAAAACATCTAAGACGAAAAGAATTTTACAACAAGATGTTAACTATATATGGAAAGAAACCTGTCTTGGAGGCCCTAGAAAATAAAGAGGTGGATTTTTTTAGAATTCATTTAACAGAGACCAAAAAACCAGGAGATTTTTCAAAAAGAATTACTAGCCTCGCGGAGATCCGAGGTATTGAAATTGTATACCATACTCGCCAGTCGCTTGCCCGAATATCTCGCAACATCAATCAAGATCAAGGTGTAGCGGCTGACCTTGTATATCCGAATTATCAAATTTTTGATGATTTTATAAAAAAAATTCCCAAAGAAAACTTCACCCTAATTGCTCTGGATGGAGTCACGAACCCCCAAAATCTAGGAATGATTATTCGCTCCGTGACAGCCAGTCCATGCTATGGAATCCTTATCCCTAGCAAAGGAACAGCCGCCTTATCCCCTCTAGTAATCAAAGCAAGTGCTGGTGCATTATTTAAAAGCACCTTAATACATTGCGATACACTAGAAAAATCTCTTCCGAAACTAAAAGAACTAGGTATTGAAGCTTGCTCTATGTCATCAGATAGCGAAACATCAATCAATGACTTTAAAGCTAAATCGTCAGTAGTTTTTGTTTTGGGGAACGAAACAACAGGTGTGTCTGATGACATCAAAAATTTATGCTCCAAGCAAATGAAAATACCCATGAACAATGGTGTTGAATCACTGAATGTTGCAGTTACTGCAGCTCTGCTAGCTTTTCATGATTTTTTCTGAAGAAAGACCTCCCAGAATCTTATCTTTTTATCGCTAGAACAAACTATTTTTGCTGAACAGCTCCAACAAAGCAACTTCATCTATAATCGTAATATTAAGATCATTTGCTTTTTTAAGCTTCGAACCAGCACCAATGCCAGCAATAACACAGTTGGTTTTAGGTGAGACACTTCCAGCCACTCTTGCCCCTAACAGCTGAAGCTTCTCTTTAGCCTCAGCGCGTCCCATGACTTCCATACCTCCAGTTAGCACCCAGATTTGCCCCGATAGAGGTAAAATTTTATTTGTGTTGGTCGACAGTTCAGGCCAGCATACGTCGACACTCAAAAGCTTTTTTATAATTTTTATATTGTCGGTCTGTGCAAAAAAACTGTGTATAAAGCTTGCAGCAACTGGACCCACATCAGAGACTTCGAGCAAATCCTCTAGGCTTGATTTTTGTATCATCTCAAGTGTTTTAAAGTGTTGCGCTATTGACAAGGAGGTCGCATCACCAACCTCCCTGATCCCTAGCGCATACAAAAAACGAGGCAAAGTAGTCACTTTAGATGCCTCCAATGCAGTAAGTAAATTTTCGGCAGATTTCTGCCCCATTCTTTCTAAGCTACTCAACTGAGTAACATCTAAGCGGTAGAGGTCATCTATAAAAGACACTAGTTTCTGGTCTACTAGCTGGTCAACCAGCTTATCTCCTAAGCCATCAATATCCATGGCTTTTCGTGATGCAAAGTGCTTGATTGCCTGCTTTCTTTGCGCAGAGCAAACAAGGCCGCCAGAACAACGCACAACAGTCTCGCCAACACCTCGCACAATAAGGGATTCGCAATCAGGGCAGCGTGTAGGAAAAACAATCTTTCGAGCTGAATCTGGACGTTTTTCAATAATTGCTTTCACAATCTGAGGGATCACGTCACCAGCGCGACGCACTACAACTAAATCGCCGATTTTTATATTCAGCCTTTTTATCTCATCCTGATTGTGGAGATTTGCACTACTTACAGTAACTCCGCCAACAAATACCGGTTTGAGCCTAGCTACAGGTGTAATGGTCCCTGTTCGCCCCACCTGAAATTCAACAGCCTCTAGATATGTAAACTCTTCCTGAGCAGGGAATTTTCTGGCAATTGCCCAGCGAGGCGCTTTAGCAACAGACCCTAGCCTTTTCTGAAGGCCAAGCTCGTTAACTTTGTATACAATTCCATCAATTTCATAAGGAAGACTATTTCTGGCATCAAAAATTTTCTGATAATAATCCATACAAGGCGCCATTCCATCGACAACTGTAGTATGAGAATTCACCAAGAACCCCCAGCTTTTAAGCAGCTCTAAAGTTTCAATATGTGTTTTTGGCTGATCATATCCTTCTATCCTACCAAGACTATATATTGACATCTCTAGGGGCCTGGAAGCAGTTACTTTTGAATCTAATTGACGCAAACTACCCGCTGCTGCGTTACGCGGGTTAACAAAAGTTTTTTCACCATTTATCTTCGCTTCGTTATTAAGTTTCTCGAAGCCAGCTTTTGGCAAATATACTTCACCTCTTACTTCCAGCAAGTCTGGGGGTGTTTTTGTCCTGAGAATGAAAGGTACAGAACAAATAGTCTTAACATTGAGTGTTATGTCTTCACCGGTGACGCCATCTCCACGTGTACCTCCACGCACTAAAAATCCATTCTCGTACAACAAGCTCACCGCGACACCGTCCAGTTTAGGCTCGCACACATAAGACAGCTCTGTTTGATATTTTAGTCGCTCAAGAACACGACTATGGAAATCTAACAGATCTTTGTCACTAAAGGCATTATCTAAAGAAAGCATAGGTACTACATGCTGGACTGCCTTGAATTTATTTAGTGGCGGGCCGCCCACACGCTGCGTTGGAGAGTCGGCTGTTTTTAAATTAGGGAAAGTTTCTTCTATCTGCTGAAGGGATCTATAAGCTTCATCATATTGAGTATCAGACATAAATGGCGCATCTTCAACATAATATGCTGTAATAGAAAGATCCAAATTTCTTCTTAACTCTCTAGACCAAAAAATTTGACGTTCTTCTATCTCCTGAAGTTCTTTCAGAAAAATATCACGTTCAGCATCCAATATATCTGGGTCATTCAAAAGGCGCCTTAACTTTTTCGTACGTATCAACAAAGAATCGCTGAAGCTCATAATTTTAGGCTCCAGAAATTTGGGTTCGACTATAATCCACTATTCTTTGACGGTAATGCTCTTCAGTCTGCCCTGTAAATACACTGCGGCTCTCATCCTTAAGCTCACCATTCAGGTCTATAGCAATATTCTTTGCAGAGTTAAGCAAAATATCCAAGCCTGCCATAGGGTCCTTAAGATCTTCCATTGCAAAAAAAAGACTAATACCAGAGGTTGTCATACGAGACATTTCATCTAACTCGAAAGTTCCAGGCTTAATAGCATTTGCAAGGCTAAAAACAATAGACCCTGATCCGCTCTCCTCTTCATGAAAATGAAAAATTTTCTTAGCTCCATAGCGCAAACCTTGAGACAAAAAAACATCTAAAAGATCTTTACCTTGAAACAAAGAACCTTCTTTTGCCATAAGGTGTAATATAATAATTCTAGGAGGGGCAGATTTTTTATCTAAATCAGCATCTGACTCATAAACACTATTCGTTGATCTCGAGTCATATAAGTGTGGGCTTGAATGCTCAAACACACCTGTATTTGATGAAAAATCTGAATCATTATCTTTACTTACTTCTCTTTCTATATGATTAGCTTCGCCTAGATCGTCATCACTGCGATAGCCGACAACACGTGACCCTCCATTGGGAAAGTTGGCACTGACCCCATCATCCTGCTCAAAATTTTCTTGATCTGTAGCATGCGGCTTGTTAGCCGGCATCTGTATATTCTGATAACGAGCATTGCGAATACCTCGCACAATATGCAACATAGCAGCTAAGGCGACTAAGGATCCTAAAGCTATCGTCATTTCTCGAGGGCCAAGTTCAATCATGAAAAACCTTTTATTTTATATATTCTTAATAAAATATGTTCTTAATTTTAGTTACTTTAATATAAGTAATCTAAAAGTAAAATTGTATTTTTAATAACGACAATAATGGAAGGCTGAAATTCATTTATACAGCTAGGTTTTAGCAAGCTCTACCGCCTTATTAATATCAACGCTCACAAGTCTGGAAACACCAGCCTCATGCATAGTCACTCCGATCAGCTGATTTGCCATTTCCATAGCATTTTTATTATGTGATATATAAACAATCTGAACTGTAGATGACATTTCTTGTACCATTTTTGCATAACGATAAACATTAGAATCGTCTAATGGAGCATCTACCTCATCTAGCATGCAAAATGGTGCCGGATTAAGATGAAAAATAGAGAATACCAAGGCGATTGCTGTCATTGCTTTTTCGCCACCTGAAAGCAAGTGCACTGTCGTATTTTTTTTGCCCGGAGGTCTTGCCATGATAGTAACACCAGCCTCTAATAAATCATCGCTTGTAAGCTCCAGATAAGACTGGCCGCCACCAAAAAGCTTAGGGAATGACTCTTGAAAAGAGACATTAACTAAATCAAATGTCTCTTTAAATCTAGCGCGAGTTTCTTTATCTATTTTACGAATAGCACCCTCAAGTGTTGTCAATGCCTCTTCTAGCTCATCATTCTGTTTATCTAGGTACTGTTTTCGTTCAGATTCCACCCCATACTCATCAATTGCAGCCAAATTAATAGGCCCCAGCCTCTGAATGCGGCTAGAAACTCTCTCAAGGATTTGCTCTAAGCCTTCAAGTGCCAGCTCTTTTGGCAGCAACACCAGCAACTCCTCAAGAATAAGTCCGTACTCATTAATCTGCTCGTTCACAGTCTCACAACGTGTCTCTAAATCTTGAGCCAATAAACGTTGCTGCTCTAGTAAAGAGCGCTCCTTTTGAATTTCCACTTCGAATGAATTTTTTTGTTGTTCGATTTCTCGCATTAAGTCTTCGAGTGACTCTAGTTCACCCCTGGAATTAGAAAGCTCTTTTTCTGCACCAAGTCTTAAATCTAACTGTTTGGCCAGCTGGGCTTTTAATTCGACAACTGGATCCTCGTCTTGACTAAAAGATTCATGCAATTTTTTTCTTTTTTCACTTAAGCGAATTGTCTGTTTTACTAGCCGCCCAATACCCTCATCGATAGATTGTAATTTTGTACTTACTGATCTCTCTCTCATTGCCAGCTCATGGGCATGATCCTGATTTTCGCGAGACACATGTCTGGCCTCGTCCAATACAACTCTTTTTGTGTCGCGCTGTATTATCAGTTCTTGTTTTTGGTGAGAATTTTTTTCTATTACACTCAGGGCTATATTCAGTTTTTCTCGACTGCTTATTAAGTTTTTATTTTCAATATCCTGCTGCTTATTATCTTCTGATATTTCGGAATCCATCCTTTCCCTACGTGTTTGCAAGTGAATTACCTGCATTTCACTAGTATTAATTTTAGAGCGGAACTCTGCATATTCATTTTGCTGCGCGGTGAGGTTATGTCTGTCAGATTCTCTTTGTATCTCCAGCTCTCGAAGCTTCTTTTCGCTTGCATTCTTTTGTTTTTCGATTTCATTCGTGCTTTTGCGGCAATCTACTAGACTCTCCTCTAAAGACTCAAGTTCAATTTTTCTTTTTATCACGCCCTTATCTGTATCTTTATTGCTAGCAATTCGCAGCCAGTCTGATCCTAACCATAACCCATCTTTAGTTATTAAAGACTGGCCTGTTTTTAGCTTACCTCTAAGTAACATTGCAGCATTAAGGCTCTCCACTGCATATACATTTTGAAGCAAAGCTTGTAGGTGGCTATTCAGATTTTTTCCCTTAACTTTATGAAAAAGCGACTCAGGTAAGCCTTGCTCATGCTTGATGTCTTGACTGCAGGAAGAGTCTTCTATTAAAACTAATTCGCCCTGAATCAGCGAGCTTAGATTGCTACTTAAGCTATCAATGCTTTCTATGCACACTGCTTGAAGGTAGGCACCTAGAGCCATCTCAATAGAATTTTCCCAGCCAGCCTCAACTTCAATTTTTTCAGCTAATCGTTGATTTTTTTCAAGTTTGTTTTTTACTAGCCAAGCCTGACTTTTATTATCGCTAAATACCGCTTGATCTAATGCCTCAAGTGACGATTTTTTTCCCAACATAGTTTGAAGGTAGGTTCGAGATTTATCTAACTGGGCGTCTAGTTGATAAACCTGACTTCTAATCTCGTCAATCTTAACCGTTATCTTTTCTAGGTTAGATTTTTTTTGAATGGACTCTATTTCTACTTTCTCTAGGCTCTCTATTAAAATCTTTAGATCTTTTTTTAAGGGAGCGTCATGCAAGGTCTCGCGCTCATTGACAGCTTTATCAATTTTTTTAGCCAAACTAACAAGAAGCTGCTCTAAGTGATTGATTGTGGATTGCTGGACTTCAGCTTGCTGGATTGGACCAGATGAATCTTGGGTAAATTCGTCCCATGAAGACTGCCAAACTTTCATATCACTCTCAGCCTGAAGAAGTAAAGCTTGAGATAAGCCCTCCTTTATGCAAATTTCATCTAAAAGTGGCTGTATCTCACGTAATTCAAGCTCAAGAGCCTCTTTTTTCTGGCGATCCAGAGATAGATGCTCTTCTGTTTCAGTAAAATTCTGCTCAGTTTCCCCTAGATCTTTTTCCAACTCACTTGCGCGGTCATTTGCATATTGAATTCCTTGCTCAATTTTAGAAACCTCAGATCCTATAGAGTAGTAAAGCCCTTGAGCTAAATTTAATGAATCACCAAGCTCAGATTGCTTAATACGAAATTTCTCTAACTTGCTATCACATTCAGTTCGATTAGCCAGAATTTTTTCTACATTAACCTCAAGGCTTGTAATAACTCGGATGTGATCTGAGACACTGGCCTCCATAAGTCGCCACTTTAAAGCAAGCAATTTAGCCTTGTTTTGTCTTTCTTCTTTTTTAAGTTCTGTGTATTTTTTTGCAGCTTTAGCTTGACGCTCAAGTCGACTTAGTTGATTCCCTAACTCTTCACGTATATCAGATATCCGCTCCAGGTTTTCTTTTGTTCTCTTGATTCGGTTTTCTGTATCTCTCCGGCGTTCCTTATACTTCGATATACCTGCCGCTTCTTCAATATAGACACGTAACTCTTCTGGTTTTGAATCAATAAGAGTTGATATCATACCCTGCTCAATAATCGCGTAGCTACGCGGCCCCAGACCAGTACCCAAGAAAATATCTGTAATATCTCTACGGCGGCATTTATCACTGTTTAAATAGTAATTTGACTGACTGTCTCTTGTGACTTTTCGCTTAATTGAAATTTCGCCCCAGCCAGCGTACTCTCCACCGAGGATTCCGTCAGAGTTGTCAAAAATCAGCTCAACAGAGGCTTGCCCAACAGCCTTTCGATTGCTAGAACCGTTAAAGATGACATCTGTTATTGACTCACCGCGCAACTGCTTTGCAGAGCTCTCGCCCATAACCCAGCGAACAGCATCTATAATATTGGATTTTCCACACCCATTGGGGCCAACTACTGCACATAAATTGCTCGGCAGTAATACCGTGGTAGGATCCACAAAAGATTTAAAGCCAGCCATTTTTATGCTTTTTAAGCGCATAGATATATTTTCTCATCGCGTATCAAGACATGCTAAACGAGCTTATGCGCGCCTACAAGTAACCAATTAACCTATAACTGATTATTAATCTGTATTAGTGCAATTTTTTCTTTTTTTAATCTTATTTTTCCAGTGGATCCCTCATAGTCTCCACTAGAAGGGGTCACCAAACCTGACATGGATACTCTGGCTATAATCTCAACAAATTCAAATGAAGATAATTTTTTTTTGCTCATCATAATTATGTCATCTTCTAGGTTTATCGTTGCAGGCAAGTTTTTCACTGCCAGCTTTACTGCCGCTAAGGGTTTTGAGCTCCCTCCCCACTCTTTCACATAAACGTAGACAACAGCGTCCTTCTTAAGCTTATATTCTGGAGAAAGTGTGACCTGCACCGATAGGCTATCTTTATTTTCCTTAAGAAATTTTCGTGCGTAGGAAATACTCAGTTCGAGCGCGTTCGACTCTGGGGTATTGATAGGGGTTGAGAGCAATGCATTTTCCCAGCTATTAACAGCTGACCCATAATTACCTAATTCAAAAAAACGAATTCCCTGTAGGCCTAGTGCTATTTTATTGCTTGGATCCAACAGCAAAGCTTTATCTAAAATAAGGTTTACTGTCTCATTGAATTTTTTGTCTTCTGCGAAATATGTGGCCTGAGCATATTCTGATAATAATTCTGAATCATTGGGTCTGGTAGCTAGCGCCATGGAATACGATAATTTCGCTCCAAAAAAGTCGCCACCTTCCATTTGTAGTTGCGCTAAAGCCGACCAGTAGAAAGGGTGATCAGGCTCATCTAGCAACCTGCTGGACATTTTTTCTTGTATTTTAATGCTCAACAAATTCCTATTTTCATCATTCATAAGAATAGAAGCACGTTTTTTTAATAAATCTGTAATATGTAGATCAGTACTCGCGCCTAAAAAATTATACAAACTAAATGCACATACGGGCATTAATAGCAGGCTAGCTAGTACCAGCCATGCGCCTCGATTTATATTTCTTAATGGTTTCGTTTCGCCAGCTAAATCTAATGCCAATATATGTCTTTGCTCCAACAAGAGCTCAGAGTGATCTAAATCACTAATTATGCCCGCTGATAGCTGCAAGTTTAACTCTAACTCCTGATCTTTAAACGCTAAAATATTCTCTTCAAGCCCTTCACTTAAAAACGTACCTTCTTGGTTGATATCTTTTCTAAGTAAAGGAAAAATTATGAAGGATGAAGCCAAGAGTGCAAGGAAAGCAAAAATAAACCAAATCATTTTTTTTCACCATCATCGTTTGGCGTAGAATTAGAAGGCCTCTCTGCAAGAAGCTTGTCCAAATACAACTGCTGATTTTTCTTAAGAACCACAGCAGAGTCGCTTGCAGCCCATTCTCGGCGGCGTAAAAGATAAACAAAAATTATACCAAAAAGAAATAAAACCCCTGGAGTAAACCAGAGAATTAACGTTTTCTCATTCAATGGCGGCCGATACCTAACAAAGTCGCCGTAGCGAGAAGACAAAAAATCTACGATATCGTCATTAGTTCTGCCGCTCTCAAGCATAAGGTAAATTTCATTACGCAGGTCAACTGCTATAAGCGAGTTTGAATCCGACAAATTTTGATTTTGGCACTTTGGACAACGTAGCTCATCAATCAAGTTATAGTAGCGATCTCGAAGCTGGTCTGAAGAAAAAAGAACAACTTCTGAAGCTAAGACAGCCGAGCTGAATGCCATTATCATGTACAAAACTACCAAGCTTCCAAATAACTTTCTCGTCACCTATCACTTTCCCTGAATTATTACTATTAAGCCTGCATGAAGCTCTTTGCTAGCTTGACTCTTCAAACACTTTTTCTGCAACTCTAAATGCCTCTTGAAGCGCCGGAGCACCTATATATGGTGCAGTATGCAGCAATATTTCCTGTATTTCTTCTTTGGAGCAACCATTGTTAATTGCGCCCCTAATGTGCCCCTTTAGCTCTGTTGGTGCCTTCAGTGCAGCTAAGACAGCTATAGTAATAATACTCCGTGTTTTCAACGGTAGTAAGCCTCTGCTCCAGATAGCACCCCAGCAATTCTCATTAATATAATCCTGGACAGGTTTGCTAAAATCAGCCCCTTTATCCATTGCTGCATCGACAAATTTATCACCCATAACCTTGCGTCGAATAGTTATGCCCTTCTGATAATCTTCAAGAGCCATTTTTTTCCCCTGTTTATCTAATGCACATCTATTATTAAATATGCTCTTTATTAAAAATCTTTATGTCTTGTCATACATAACTTTATTTAAGATCTTTCCATATAGGAAGAAGACGATCATGCCACACACGCTCGTCTATCACTCCAACATGCTTGTATCTAACTATACCCATGCTATCTATGAGATAAGTTTCAGGAGCACCAAAAACACCTAAATTAATTGCAAGCTTGCCAGCATCATCAATAACACTTAAAACATAAGGGTCCTTCATTTTGTTCAGCCAATCAGCAGCTTTGCGCATATCATCTTTATAATTAAGGCCAATAATGCGAACCCCTTGCAATGAAAGTTTATGCAGAAATGCATGCTCCACTCTGCATGAAAAACACCAAGTAGCCCATATATTTAACAAGGAGGGCTCTCCTAGAAAAATTTCTTTACCTACATATTTATCCTCATCACCTAAAACACGCAAAGAAAAATCGGGCGCAGGACGATCTAATAACGCAGAAGGCATATAGCTGGGATCCCGACCTAGTGCAATCATTAGAAATATTGCAACTACAAAAAAAAGCAACAGGGGTAAAAATAACTTCAATCTATACAATGGCTACACCATATTGGATTTATCAATCGATATAATCTCCATTTGCCAAAACATCTTTCTGATAGAAAAAAACGGGTCTTACCAAAGCTAGTTTAGGTCATTACTAATTAATAACTTTTTTATGACCCCGTCTGTAACGCTTGTCTGTCAGTGCAACCAAAGCCCCGAGTGCTATAAATAACGTTCCTAACCATATCCAGATTACAAATGGCTTCACATAAACACGAAGGGCCCAAGCATCGCCCTTAAGCCGCTCGCCCAAAGCTACATAGATATCACGAAAAATTCCGCTATTTATAGACGCCTCTGTCATGGTTTGGCCACTAGCTAGATAGCGGCGCTTTTGAGGGTAAAGCGTAGCGACACTTAAATCATTCTTTGTTACGGTTATTTCAGCCTGGTCAGCAATAAAATTTGGGCCCTTAAATGGGCCTATAGAAATAAATTCAAATTTATAATCAGCTACTGTAATCTGATCGCCGGGCTCCATTCGGACATCTCTCTGGATGCTGTACACACTAGTCAACCCTACACCAGCAATGCATACGGCAACGCCAATATGCGCAATAATCATACCAAAATAACTTGCATTTAGCCGCATGAATCCATGTAGGCGTGACCTAGAATGTGCAGATTTTTGCCACACATCTCTGGCTGTTACAGAGACAACCCATGACGCTACGAAAATTGTTACCACAGCAACCACCTCATAAGACCCATAAAATAATGGTATCAATCCACCCATAAATAATGCGCACACTAAAGGTCCGTTGAAGTAGTAAAGTACTTTGACCGAGTCACTTTTTTTCCAACGCAAAACAGAACCAATGGGCATTAAAATACCCAGCAGCAAAGTCAGAGGTACAAAAAATAAATTAAAGTAAGGGGGGCCAACAGATATTTTACCCCACCCCAGGACATCTGAAACTAATGGATACAGAGTGCCTAAAAGGATCATGGCTGTTAATCCAACTAGAAGAAGGTTATTGATAAGTATAAACATCTCTTTAGATAACACAGAGAAGCCTTTAGAACGTTTTTTTGTTGGCCCTCTGAGAGCAAAAAGCAATAATGATCCCCCAATCACAATAATAAGAAAGGTAAGAATAAAAATACCCCTAGTGGGGTCTGTAGCAAAAGCATGTACTGATGTAAGGACTCCAGATCGCACTAAAAAAGTGCCCAACAAACTTAGCGAGAATGCAATAATAGCCAGCAGTAACGTCCAGTTCGTAAATGCACCTCGCTTTTCAGTTGCAGAGAGGCTGTGAACTAAAGCAGTGCACACAAGCCATGGCATAAAAGAAGCATTTTCTACTGGATCCCAAAACCACCAACCCCCCCAACCAAGCTCATAATATGCCCACCAGCTTCCTAGTGATATACCTAAGGTCAAAAACATCCAAGCTATAAGAGTCCAAGGTCTAACCCAACGAGCCCATGCCGAATCGACACTTCCAGCCATTAAAGCCGCAATGGAGAAAGAAAAAGCGACAGAAAGCCCAACATAGCCCATATATAGTATAGGGGGGTGAAATATCAAACCGACATCCTGAAGTAAGGGGTTCAAATCAGCCCCCTCCAAAAGAAAGAAAGGCAGGCTTCTATCAAAAGGATTTGAAGTAAATAATACAAAAAGGTAAAAACCGACGCTAATAAACCCCATTACACCTAGCACTCTTGCAATTAAGTGTTTTGGTAAACTAGAGCTAAAAATTGATACAGCCAGACTCCAAAGAGAGAGAATTAAAACCCAGAGGAGCAGTGAGCCCTCATGAGCTGCCCATACAGCACTTATCTTATAACGGTAAGGCAAAAGTGTATTTGAATTCTCAGCAACATACCTGACAGAAAAGTCGTCATTAATAAACAGGGCGACTAAGCATCCAAAACTAAACGTAACGAACAGTGACTGACCAAGCACAAGAGGTCTAGCTGTAGCCATCCAAAGCCGGTTCTCTGCATATGCACCTATTTGAGGTATCACTGCTTGCAGTATCGCCAAAACCAATGCAAGTATTAATGCAAAATGACCATATTCAGCTATCATAAATTCTTTCTCGTAGGAATGTGCGCTTAGCTCAAGGGCTAGGTTAAAATTTTAATTATTGTTTGATTTATTAACCTCACGGGTTAATTTTTTTCCTCGCTTATATGCTTCATCCATTGCGAAAACTACTTCTGGTGGCATGTAGTTTTCATCATGCTTGGCTAAAACTGTAACTGCAGTAAAAATAAGATTCTCGCCTAATTCTCCGGTCGCTACTGCAGCGCCTCCCTCAGCAAACATATCGGGCAAAATTCCATCATGGCGCACTTCAACTTCAGATATCCCATCTGTTACTTTAAATACGCTTAACAGAGAATTCTCAGCGCGAACAAGACTTCCCTTAACAACCATTCCGCCCACGCGAATAGCCACATTTGTAGGAGCTTCTCCCGAAACAACACTTGAAGGCGTGTAAAAAAGATTGATATTTTCACGCAAAGCAAAGACCATCAGGGCCACTGAAACAGAGGCTGCCACAACAGCAAAAATTACCATAATTAGACGGTAACGCCTTAAAGGATGCATAGTTTTCTCTCGAAATAACCCTAGTGAGTAAAAACCTATTATTCTAATACTAAGCCTTAAGACCCTAACAAATTTATAATTATTTAATAGAATCGTAATGACGTTGTTTATTTATTTCTTTAACAATATTTTTTCTACGAAAAAAAGGTTCTGCCAACACAAGAGTCATTATACTTAGCGATATAAAGTAGGAAGCCCAAACATACTGGCCATGGCCAGCCATATATAAAAAATCACTAAAACTCTCAAACTGAAACATTGCTCTCACCTATAAGCTAAAACCTAATACAGAATTAGCTACCTACATACACAATTAAACTAGAGTTATTTATTTTTCTTACTAAAAAAATAATCCTGAACCCAGCTAGTTCGACGCTCTCTATGGAGTATCTCAACACGAATTTTAAAAATCAAAACAGCCGCATAAAATAAATAGAAGCCTACAATCATCAGCAATAAAGGCTGAAACATATCAGGGTGCATAGAGGGCGCTTCAGTAAATTTAATAGTCGCCGGCTGATGCAAGGTGTACCACCAATCCACTGACTTGTAAATAATTGGAATATTAACAGTACCCACTAAAGCCAGATAAGCAGCGGCTCGACTAGCCAACCCCTGCCTTGAATATGCTTTCTGAAGAACTATCACGCCAAAATAAAGAAAAAGCAAAATCAACATAGAGGTAATACGGGCATCCCATATCCAGTATGTACCCCACGTAGGCTTCCCCCAAATAGCTCCCGTTAAAAGAGCAATAAATGTAAAGGACGCGCCTATCGGTGCTGCTGATACCATTACCATGTCTGCAAGCTTTATTTTCCAAATAATGGAAATTGCCCCTGCTATTGCCATTATATAATAACCAACCAAAGCAAGAAAAGATGATGGAACATGGATATAGATAATCCGAAAACTATTACCTTGCTTGGCATCTTGTGGTGCAAAACCAAGACCCCAAACCAAACCTAAAGAAATAAATACCAACGCTAGAAAAGAAAGCCAAGGTAGCCATTTTCCACTGGTTTGATAAAACCAACGAGGTGATCCTAATTTATGAAACCATTGCCACATATTTGCGTCCAATCTCTTCAGTTAATATATTTTATCCTTCAACACTTAGCCTTAGTGCGCCCGCAGCTATATAAGGTGCTACAAATAAAAATAATGCCAACAATGAACCCATTACAGCTAACGGACTCAAGATAGATAACCCATCTATTGCAAATTGGACCGTACCGGATCCAAAAATTAAGATCGGCATATAAAAAGGCATTACAATTAAAGGTAACAACAATCCTTCTTTATCCAGCGGTAGCGTCAAAGCCGAGCCTATAGCTCCTAACAGGCTTAAAGTTGCTGTCCCCATAAGAAGACTGAGCATTAAAGGTAAATACCCAGGCTCTGGTAATGACAGCATCATACCGAAAACAGGAGCTAAAAGTGATAAGGGCAAGCCGGTAACCATCCAATGAACAACAATTTTTGCTAGCACCATAAAGTATAAAGGCTGAGGCAAAATCATAATTTGCTCAAGTGTGCCATCATTATAGTCATCCTGAAACATGCTATTTAGCGACAAAAGAGAAGCCAGCAATGCTATTATCCAAAGCATTCCTGGAGCAATTTCACTAAGCCTGCTCGACTCTGGAGTCAAACCAAGAGGGACTAAAACTATAATTATAAAAAAGAAAATTATAGGATTAGACAGATCGCCGCGATGTCGAATTGCCAACAAAAGATCACGTCGAAAAATTGCCACAAAACCTGTATTCGTCATTATCGACTCTTGTGCGGAGAGGCTAGTGAAATATATTTCATATCCTTGATCTCTAGATCCTGATGTGTAGTTAAAATTACGATACCGCCATTATCTAAATGGTTCTCAAGTAACGTTTTTAGTTCGTTCGCAAACTGTTTATCAATCGCGGAAAATGGTTCGTCAAGAATCCATAATTTAGCTCGAGTAATGTAAAGTCTTGCCAGCGAAGCTCTACGAAGCTGACCTGCAGATAGATGGTAGCAAGGCACGTCCTTGACTCTTGTTAAACCAACACATTCCAATGCATCAGAGCTAGGCAGTAAATTATCTTTATTTAACTTACGCCACCACAAGAGGTTCTCATCGGCAGACAATGATTTTTTTAGTCCTGACTGATGCCCAAGATATAGCAAGCTACCAAGATACTGTTCTCGAACATTATTGACATTTTTTCCTTGCCATAAAATTTCACCCGAGGTGGGGCTCAACGTCATAGAAATCATACGCAATAGTGTGGTCTTTCCAGACCCGTTAGGGCCTTGAATCTGGAGAATTTCTCCTGATTCAATAGCCATGTTGATGCTCGAAAATAACAACTCTTCATTTCGCTGAAATGCAAGATCCTTTAGAATAAGGATACTTGAATCAAGCGGGCTAGCAGAAGATTTTTCTGTATCAGACAATGTACAATAATCCAGCTGGTAGTAAAGAGTCTATTATGCCAAAAATACATCAACCTATAAATGAAAAAAACACATAAACACACACTTTGGAGCATCTTTGTCCACTAGGGTGCAAAAAAATACTGTAATCGGTAGTGTGTGCTGAAAAAAATAGTCATAATAAATACTTATTTTTTCGATGTAGCCACTAAGGACTAAATATGCCAAAAAAAGTCTTAAGTCGCTGGCTCCCAGATCCTAGAAAAATTGCAACTAACCGTGCCATCAGGTGGATGGGACCCATGTTTATGGACCCAAATTTATTTCACATAAATAGGGCATCTATCTCCTCCTCATTTTTCTTTGGTATTTTTGTTGCTTTCTTGCCTATACCCGGCCAAACAATCTTAGCAGCCCTTCTTGCTTTATTTTTTCGCACAAATTTACCTGTAGCTGTTGGGCTGAGTTGGATCGGAAATCCTTTGACATTTGCGCCAATACTTATGTTTACATACAGTCTTGGCGTCCTTCTGCTTGGGCTTGAATTTATAGATTTCAATATCGAGCTATCCTGGAGCTGGGGGATTTCACAAGGTAAACTTATATGGTTGCCAATCCTTGTAGGAAGCCTTGTAGCTGGAATAGCATGTGGCAGCTTAGGGTATGTAATTATAAATCAACTGTGGAAATGGGAGGTACTCAGGAAGTGGGAAGAGCGCCAAAAAAATAGACAAAGAATTAACATAAAGAGGTGAAAAATTAGCAGATCTTAAAGACAATGAGGCTCACCAGTATTTCAACTCACTTGCCGGCTTAACTTTAGCTGCTTGCAATGCAGGATAAATAGCAACAGTCAAATTCAGCGCCATTGCCACCGAAACTACCAAAAAAACATCACCCCAAATTAACTTAGATGGCAAAAAATCAATGGGGTACACTTCAGAATTAAGAAAACTTATACCTAAAAAAGATTCTAATTTGCTGACAATAAGTGGCGCATTTAAGGCGCCACAGACACCAATTATAGCCCCCACAAGAGAACCTATAGCGCCGATGAGAAACCCCTGTGTAAGAAAAATTAAAACAATATCAGAATTTTTGGCGCCCAAAGTTTTTAATATCGCAATACAAGAGCGTTTGTCCATAACTGTCATCATGAGCATCGAAACTACATTAAAAACAGCGGCGACAATAATAAAAAAAACCAGTAACAAAACCATTTTTCGTGACATTTTGATCGCTTGGTAGAGATTTCCATGGGTCTGAATCCAATCAGAAAATCTATAACCTGGAGGCAACTCCATAACAAGCCTAAAGCCCGTCTCTCTTGCATCAAAAATGTTATCTAATTTAATCTGGACACCCTGCGGTCTATCAAAGCCAATCATTTCTGTAACTTTTTTTAATGGGCCAAGAACCAGTTTTTGATCAAGCGAAGTATGAGTGCTAAAGATACCCTCAACCTTGAAAGAAATAATTTTTGGCGCAAATTGAAGACCACCTAAAGACCTGCTCTGGGGGACAAGAAGCGTAACCATATCCCCTACTTCGACAGATAGCTTCTTTGCAACCCCTTTAGCTAGCAAAAAACTATTTTCTTTGATGGACAAAAGCATATCTAAAGATGCAAAACTACCGATGAAATCTTTGCTTTTAGCTGCCTCAACTCCCAAGAGCTCTATCGGCAAAGAGGTACCATTTTTTGCTAACATACCATCTATTCTAGAAAATGGCATTGTTGAGCGTACATTATGATCGGCTTCAATTAATTGCGTTATAGAAGATAGGTCATCAACTCCCCTCTCCTTAAAGATTTGGATATGAGGAACTGAACCGAGTATTTTTGACTCCATCTCGCTCTCAAAACCATTCATGATTGACATAACTAAAATAAGTAATGCTACCCCTAAGGTTAACCCCAGAATAGCCAACAAAGAAATAAATGATGACAAACTATTAGCGCTTCCAGATTTGAAGTTTTTAAACCCAATTATAAAAGGAAAAATCTTAAGCATTATTAGCCAGCCTACAGTGATGTATTAACTTCATCTTTTTCTAATAAGACTCCATGTTCAAGCGATAGAATACGATCCATTTTTGATGCAACTCTGCTCTCGTGAGTCACAACAACAAAACTAGTTCCAAACTCAACACTTAATTGGGAGATAGCATCAAGGACAGCTTCAGCAGAAAAATAATCTAAGTTGCCTGTAGGTTCATCCATTAAGACACAAGCAGGCTGAAAAACTAAAGCTCTTGCAATAGCAGTTCTCTGTCGCTCACCGCCCGACAGAGCTGAAGGTTTATGGTGAATTCGATCAGCTAAACCCATTTTAGCTAACATTTTTTTCGATCTTTGTTGCGCTTCTGTCTTTTTTACACCACCTATCAGCAAGGGCATGGCCACATTCTCTATGGCTGTAAATTCTCCCAGCAAGTGATGAAATTGATACACAAATCCGAGGTGTCTATTTCGCCAAAAAGCGCGCTTTTTTTCACCCATATCAGCCCAGTTAGCCCGCATTACCTCAATAGATCCATGCGACGCATCATCTAAACCGCCCAGCAAATTCAATAAAGTGGTCTTTCCTGATCCAGAAGCCCCGATGATAGCAATTTTCTCACCAATGCCCACATTCAATGAAACATCATTCAGCACACTTATATTAACGTCCGCCTCAATATAAAACTTACACAAATTTTGACACTGAAGAACAAACTGACTGTCACTTATCATAACGAAGTGCCTCTGCGGGTGAAACCAAGGATGCTCGGTACGCTGGGTAAATAGAAGCCATAATCGCTAACAGCAGAGCCATACCGGAAACTATCAGTACATCTGCCCAGATAAGCTTAGTAGGTATTTGGCTAATAAAAAAAATGGCTGGATCAAAAACGTGAAAGCCAGCTTGTTGCTCTATCCAGCCCACAATGTGTCCTATATAAGTTGCAAGTAAGCACCCTAAAATTACCCCTATAGCCACCCCTAATGCCCCGACGATAAAACCCTGCATCATAAATATACAGGCTATTAGGCTTGGCCTCGCTCCAAGCGTCCTTAATACTGCGATATCACGTCTTTTACTGCTAACCATAAGCACAAGACTGGCTACAATGTTAAATGCTGCTATAGCGATTATAGACACTAATAACAACCCAACAATTTTCTTTTCCATTTTTATGGCCTTAAATAAACTACTCATTTCAGTAGCCCATGTCTCCACATAGAATGAAGGAGGGATGCTTCTTTTGACATAAGGAACAAGACTCATAACATTAAATGGATTTTCAACTTTTAATTTTATCCCAGAAACACTTTTACCGAGACGAAAAAGCTTTTGAGCATCAACATAATGAATAAACCCTATGCCATTATCGACTTGAGCGCCTACTCGATAAATTCCTTTCACATAAAAACGCTTGTAACGAGGGAAAACTCCAACAGGAGTAATATTTAGATCAGGCAAAGATAGAATTACAGTATCTCCAACTACGACCTCTAAAGAGTCAGCTAGCATACTGCCTATCAATATTCCAAATTCGCCAGGTACAAGATCGTCAAGTTCGCCATCAATCATATACTTGCTGATAGAACTAACGCTGATTTCATCTGATGGAGAAACTCCTTGCAACAAAACTCCCTGGCTCAGGGAAGAAGATGACAACAGCCCATAGCCTTTTACAAAAGGGGCGTACCCTTGTATGCGGTCATGCTTAAGAAGCGAGACGCCCAGAGGCTTCCAGTTCTTTATACCTGAATCACCAATTACCGAGAGCTGCGGTAACACATTAAGGATTCGCTTTTTTATCTCATGATCAAAACCGTTCATTACTGAGAGCACGACAATTAGAGTCATAACTCCAAGAGACATAGCGGCAAAAGATACAATAGAAACAAAAGATATATAGCTATTACTACGCTGACTTCTGATATAACGACAGCCAATAATAAAAGCGACATGAGCCCTCATGTTCTAAAAACCGAATTTGAGCGGACCATATCATCGAGGCTAATCTGTCTAATTACCTGACTAAAAATGACGTTTTTTTTGTTATTTGGGGTTCCATTTAGAAGCATTTTCTACCTGCAAAGGATCCAGTTAGCTAACGTTAAAATCCAACTTTCTAGATTCGCGACTTAATCTATTTATCCCGTTAATAGCTGCTAATCTGTAGGCTTCAGCCATTGTTGGGTAATTGAATGTTGTGCTGATAAAGTAGTCTAAGGTATTAGCGGCGCCTGTTTGATTCATGATTGCTTGACCAATATGAATGATTTCTGCAGCTTCAGCACCGAAACAGTGGACACCCAATATCTCTAGAGTCTCTTGGTGAAATAGAATTTTCAGCACGCCTACTTCTTCCCCAGAAATATGGGCTCTTGCTATATTCTTAAAGTAAGCGCGACCGATTTCATACGGCACCTGCTCCTTAGTAAGTTCTGATTCATTTTTTCCTACGAAGCTAATCTCAGGAATAGTCCAGATTCCTGTGGCGACATCATCTACATAATATACATTTAAGCCACACATATGGGCAGCAGCCGATCGACCTTGGTCGTAGGCTGCACCTGCCAAAGCAGGCCACCCAACAACATCACCAGCGGCGTAAATATTATCTAGCGAGGTCTGATAGTCTTTATTAACTGCAATTTGGCCTCTTTCATCTGACTCTAGGTTTATGTTCTCCAATCCTAGATTTCTAGTATTGCCAGTTCGACCGTTGCACCAGAGGATTGCCTCTGCATGAATCCGCTTTCCTGACTTAAGAACCATTGTGACACCATTGTCGCGAGTCTCAATTTGACTATATTCTTCTTTATGACGTACGGTGACGTTTAAGTCGCGCAACTGGTAACTCAGGGCATCAGAAATTTCATCGTCAAGAAACTCCAAGAGTCCCTCTCGCGTATTTACAAGATCTACCCGCGTATCTAGACCAGAAAAGATAGAGGCATATTCACAGCCTACAACTCCTGCCCCATAAATAATAATATTACGGGGACTGCGGTCTAAACTCAAGATTGTGTCGCTATCAAATATACAGGGGTGGTCAAAATTGACATCTTCGGGGTGGTAAGGGCTCGATCCAGTAGCAATCAAAAAGTTACGACCTTGAATTTTTTCTTTAGTGCCGTCTGCTTTTGTTACAGTTATATTTTTTCTATCAACAAAAGTAGCCCGACCAAAATGAAGCTTCACTCTGTTCCTAGAATATTCATGTGTTCTTCTTTCTACTTGCTTGCGTATGACCTCATCAGCCAGCTTCATTACATCCGAAAAAGAAAATAAACGAGGATCGCCTACTGCTCTAAACATTGGCATAGTATTGAATTGAACCATACGCCTAACTGCATGACGAAGAGCTTTGGATGGTATTGTGCCTAGGTGAGTACAGTTACCTCCTACTATAGGTCTCTCGTCAACTACAGCTACGGACCAGCCTTGTTTGACTGCAGACATGGCTGCCCCTTCGCCAGCAGGACCGCTCCCTATAATAACCAGGTCATACTTATAGTCTGCCATTGATTATTTCTCCAGAAAGCCGATAGCGCCGACATAAAAATTTTGCCGAGGTGCATTAAGTTTATTAAAAAAAATATGGCCAGTCTTTCTAATATGTTCTTCTTTGGGAAAATAACAAGTTGATAGGTTGGTTTTATTAGTCAGAAGCAATATCTGCGCCCTCGAGGAGCAATGAAATATAGGCTCCATAATCTCGGCTAGCTGTAGCTGTTGATCTAGAGGAAGACATAAGGTTTTTTTCTGCAAGACGAAGCGTCCCATAGCTGCCCAATGTAACCTTACTTAAAGCTGTCAGCACATAATCACCATTTGGCATAATCAGGTGGCCAACTACCGGCTTATCATCAGGCAATGGAAGGGAGAAAATAAACATTTTTTTAAGATCACTTGCTGCATTTTTCTCATCAATTTTAGAATTAAAGCTAACTTGCCATGGAAGATTTTCAGACTTAGCAACAGACTCAATACCTTCTCCGGATGCAACCCGCTTTTTGAGCTTGGATCCGTAAGAAAAAAGCTTATCAGCCGCAATACTATACTGAATAATCTGCTTAATTTCGGAGGTAACATCAGACAGCGGCTGAACCTTCGAGGGTGAATGCTCGCGCACAGATAAAACTAAAACATGGTCATCTGAAAGCTCAATAACATCACTAGCATAGCCGTCCTCTAAAGCTGAAGAGCTAAAAGAGGCCTCTATAACCTGCTTATTAGCGACTATTCCATTGCCACCTGATCGACTAAATAAGTCAGATAATTTTAAGTCTAAACCCATAGTATTCGCGACGCCGACAAGCGATGTGTTGCCATACGCGAGCTCTTTCAATTCTTCTATTTTTTCAGGCATAAGGTCTTTAGCCATCTGCAACTGAAGATCCTTGCGGATAGATGGCTCTAATTCGTCTCTATTCGGAATCTCTACGGCTTTTATTTCAATAAGTTTTAAAAGATGAATACCAGCTTTGGTCTCTACTATTTCCGAAACAGCCCCAACAGAAAGCTGCCCTAAAACTAAATCTAATTCGGAAGAGAGATCTCCTGGGCTAAGATATCCTAGGTCTCCACCTTTTTCTGATGTTAAAAAATCATCGGAGTACGCAATCGCAAGTGACGAAAAATCCTCGTTATTTTTCAGTTGATCCTGAACCGCGGCCATCTTAACCAAATGGCTGCCATCATCTTTTCTATCTAAAAGAATATGCGCAGCACGGTATAATGTAGAAGAAGAGGCGATATCAATTTTTTCTTGATAACTTTCTTCGATAAGATCGGCGTCAACAGATATTTCTTTTAGCAAATCAGACGACCTTAGCTCTATGTACTCGATCATCACCTGTTCGTTGGTCATGAAATCTGCTAAGTGCTTTTCATAGTAACCATTAATATCCTCAACTGAGGGCTCAATGCTATTTTTTTGAGACTCAACGGGAATAGTTAAATAGTAGTAATCACGCGATTGCTTAGAGACTGCAGCGATCAGCTCTTGTTCTTTTTCTGTAGAGAATCCAGTTGAAACAATACCTTGGAGAAATTGCTGAGCTAAAAAGTCAGAGTAAATAGCCTTATAGTGTGAGTTCGTAGTGTAGCCCATCTGTTTTACTACAAATTCATAGCGTTTATGGTCAAATCTACCATCTGTTTTGAATTCAGGAACCTCGACTAAAAGAGCGTCAATCCTTTCCTTGGGAATGGTCATCCCTAAGTCTGATGCAGTTTGCTCTTCGACCTTCTGTCTAATTAGACGCTGCAAGACAGTCGGTCTTAAAATTTCATTACTAAAGAGAGACGGATCAGCGTCTTCAACCATGTTGCTAATTTGCTGTTTTCTTACAAGAACTGCTTGCTGTAGGTTCAATTCAGAAATGGAATCACCATTAACATTAGCTACTTCTTTTGCGGTAGCTCTAGTCTCAAATAATGCGTCAACACCAAAAAGAGCAAAAGGAATAATAATAATAAAGACTAAAACACCTTTCGTTACACCGTTTAGATTATCACGGAAATCTTGAAGCATAAGTTTCTCTTGGTATTTAAATGTAACGTGTTTTTTTTAAAATAAATTTAGTTAAAAAAAAAGACGCATCGCAGATGCGTCTTTAGATTCAAACACTACTAATTAATCAAAGCACTATTAAGAATTTACAGCATCTTTAAGAGCTTTACCTGCTTTAAAGCTAGGCACATAAGCAGCTTTAATCTGTATCTCTGCACCTGTCTGTGGATTACGACCGGCACGAGCTGCACGATGTTTCACAGCAAAAGTACCAAAACCTACAAGAGAAACTTGGTCTTTTTCTGCTAACGCCGAAGATATTGCTGCTATTGTAGCGTCAAGAGCACGTCCAGCTGAAGCCTTAGATAGGTCTGCTGCTTCAGCAATTGAATCAACTAATTCAGATTTATTCACAAAAATCCCCTTTTTTTTATGGTTATTTAAACTGTTCATCTGCAACACATAAACCATCGTAAATAAAGATAAAATCTGGCGGTTAATAATGCTACATCAACTTTATACCAACCCACTGCTGGCCGGTCAAGCAATTTAATGAGTATTAATGCGGGGTTCAGAGATATCTTTGACTTTACTGGTATCTTTTTCTTTCCGCATATACTCTTCATCAGACAGAGAGACAGGCTTTGTGAGCAAAGCTACGTCCAAAACCTCATCAATCCA
>Ga0307998_1000111_pt1 | contig 47071 bp, 40 predicted proteins | sample Davwhametageno37_FD_203147 | JGI IMG/M metagenome (GOLD analysis project Ga0307998, IMG submission 203147) | Marine microbial communities from Davis Island wharf, Antarctic Ocean - #37 | ecosystem: Environmental > Aquatic > Marine > Unclassified | place: Antarctic Ocean: Davis Island wharf... | reverse complement strand
CTGACCGGAGTAATCCCTGCAAATACCTTGAGCTCACCAATATTATTGATATCAATATATGAGAATGGAGAATTTGAATGGCTAGCACACCCTGATATAAGGTCCATTCCATCAACCCTAACCTTAATCCTGTCGTCTGCAAGGCCATGTATAACAGGTATTCCTGATGCCCCAGCGTTTGATACATTATCAGTGCCTACAAAATAATTTAATAGTGAGCCTGCATCGCTCGAATCTATTACCCCGTGAAATATTTGATTCTTATTAAGAGTTTTTCCCGAGGAGATATTGTCATCAATTAATGGATACTGAACATCAATAACATCGGTACTAATCTGAACCTCAGCCAATGCATAATTAGCGCTTATAATGGACACAATAAAGAGTAAATATTCAATACAACTTAGTTTTATTGGCATGCTTTACACCTAAAATATAAAAAATACAACCAGCCCCTCTTTTTAATTGGGGATAATTGGTGATAATTTAAAAACTAGGCTTTAGGTGGGGCGTTTGGAAGTAAGGTAAATAGAAAATATCTGTAGATGGATTGTGGATTATAAGTATTAGAAGGCTTAGCTGATATGTGGTTATTTTTTATGCCTATAAAACTATATCTGTATGGAATTATCTTTTCAGATGATAAGGAGCAATAACTGCAATGCACCATTGGGTGTATATCATTACTGTCATTTGAATCACTGGCATTGACAATCTTAATACCTGAAGAGGAACAAATAACGTCATACTGCTCTAACTCATTTGACGAAGGACTCGCTTGAGATATTAATGGGGCTAATGTAATGAAAAGAATAACAAAAATTGCTATCCAATATAAGTTTTTATTTTTTTTTAGCTTTTGCACAAGAATTATTTTATAGCAAAATATAATACTCTGTCAAAAAGAGGCATAAATAAAAAAACTATTTATTCCAGAGCTTTGTTTTAGTTATTGTAAGTAAACCTATAAAAAATATTAAGAAAAGTCCTAGTGACAAGCCAAAAGTTGAGAACCATAGCACAGGTACAATTAACCCTGCCACAATAGATGCAAAAAACATCTGTGAGAATGCTTGCCCAGATGCTGCAGTACCTCTCATCTTCGGAAACTGATCTAACGCTGCAATTGAAATAACGGGCATCACCGCAGCCATTCCAATATTATATAAAGCAATGAATCCAACATTAATCATAGCTTCGTTTGCAAAAAAGAAACAGAAGAGTAAGTTTGATGAAACAATAAAAGTCATCCAATAATATCCGGTTCGAAGAAGCTTTGCAGGGCTGATAATGCCCGCAGTCCTTTTAGCAATGAATGAACCAATCATCATTCCAATTACAGTAGGTATAAATAAATAACCGAATTGCTGGGAATTAAAACCTAAATGATCCATAAGAAAAACAGGACTTGCTAGGACATAAATAAAAAAAGCAGAAAAATTAGCTGAAATCGAGACAATTAATAATAAGAATTCCTTATTGGCTATTAATGTCTTATATCTAGCCTTAACATTAGTAAATGAAAATGGGAGGCGGTCGCTTATAGGCATTGTTTCTGGGAGCACATAAGAACTCATAACCATCATCATCGCTGAATATAAGGCTAGAAAAATAAAAATAGCATGCCAATCAAACCCAAGCAATAAACCACCAATCATTGGAGCGATTGCTGGAGCTATACCAAAGATAATTTGTATGGTTGCCATTACTCTTTGCGCTTGAGGTCCTTCATATAGATCACGAACCATAGCCCGCGCTACTACATTACCAGCCCCGCCACCAATCCCCTGAAGAATACGAAAAAACCATAGTGATTCTACGGATGTAGACAGAGCACAGCCTATTGAGGCCACAAAAAATAAAGCAAGACCCCATTGAATAGTTTTAATTCGTCCTATTGAGTCTGATATAGCGCCATGAAATAAAGTCATAACGGTATATGGAACCAAATAAAATGTAAGAGATTGCTGAATATTTTCAGGGGAAGTTAAAAAATCGTCAGCGATAATATGGAATGCAGGTAGGTAAGTATCAATGGCAAAGGGTGCCAAACTTGCAAGCATTGCAAGAGTTATAACTCTTGAATTGAAGAAAAGATGCATTATAAATTCTTGATTAACTTAAGGAGTAGCGTGAAATTTTGCTAGTCTTTCTTTTTCATCACCGTTATCTATTTTTTTAGAATTCGCATTTGTTCTAAACATTATAGGTTTCGCTTCAACCCCAGGGTTTTGCGAATCTTTTATTGCTTGGTCGATTATATGACGATCTGGAGACTTTGAGCAAACTGGATCAGCACCTTCTGCATTTCCGGTTAATAAAAGTGCTTGGCATCTGCAACCACCTAAATCATTTTCTTTTTCAGAGCAGCTTCTGCATGGCTCTTGCATCCAATCATCACCACGAAATTTATTAAAAGCTGGTGAATCGTACCATGCACCCTTCAGGCCTGAATCTTTAACATTAGGAAATTCTAAATTAGGTATAACTCTTGCAGAATGACATGGCAGAACATCGCCATTCGCAGTCACTATCATAAATACTTCACCCCATCCATTCATACATTTTTTTGGTCTATCATCAAAATAATCTGGAACCACAAAAAATATTTTCATCTTATTACCAGCACGCTGACGAAATTCATTTGTTACTTTTAATGCATTCTCTACTTGTTCTTTTTTTGGCATTAGCTGATCTCTATTTACTAATGACCATCCATAATATTGAGTATTAGCTAGCTCTATATAGTCGGCCCCTAGACCTTCTGCCATTTCAAGGATTTCTTGAATATGATCGATATTATATCGATGCATAACAACATTTAACACCATTGGATAACCTCTATCCTTTATCATAGCTGCTACTTTTTGTTTTAATTTAAATGTTTTGGTGTTAGTTATAAAGTTATTAATTTCTTCAGTGATATCATGCATTGATAATTGAATATGATCGAGACCACCGTCTTTCAGTGCGTCAATTCTTTTTTCATTCATCCCAGCACCAGATGTTATTAAATTACTGTAATAACCTAACGAACTGGCTTCAGTTACAATCTCTTCAATATCTTTCCTTAGTAATGGCTCTCCTCCCGAAATTCCAAGCTGAGCAGCTCCTAAATCTCTTGCTTGCCTTAAGACCTTAATCCATGAATCAGTATCTAGTTCATTTTGAGTATGTTTATCGAAATCTGTAGGGTTATAGCAGAAAGCACATTGAAGAGGGCATTGATAAGTAATTTCAGCAAGTAACCACAATGGTTGTGTTTTTGTTGTTGAAGCCGAAACACCATTATTTTTTTTATCTAATTCCATATTGCTAGTTTACCTTCTCGATCCATGTCTTCTCTAAAGCTAACTCTATCATTCCTTCAATATCTTTAGCAATATTTGGAACATCTGAAAATTTTTTACTTAATATCTCTGTAATTGATTTAACATCCGCCTCACCATTAACCAAATTGAGGACTTCTCCCGCACTACCATTTAATTTAACCATACCTTCTGGAAATAAAATTACATAACAGTCCTGTGCTTTCTCCCATTGAAATCGATGGTGGGCCGCAATTTTATATATATTTTTAGTGTCAATGGTCATAATTTATTATTGGTTGCCTTAAGTAGTCTCTATCTTCTACTTTTATATTTGATGATGCAAGCATAATTGAATCCGCAATCACCCACAAAACATTAAGCTTAAATTGTAAAATCTCTAAAGCTTGCTCTTGAGTTTCTTTTGTCTCACTAAAATAATCTAGGGTCACTCCAAGTCCATGAGCAACATCTCTTCTTGCTTCAGTTAACCGTTTTTTAAAGTAAGTAAGCCCTGACTCATCTATCCAAGGATACATCTCAGGCCAAGAACTGATTCTTTGTTGATGAATATGTGGTGCAAATAATTCCGTCAAAGATGAACAGACTGATTCTTGCCATGTACGTTGTTTAGCAAAATTTATGTACGCATCAACTGCAAATTTTACTCCTGGGCTAACATACTTAAGCGAAGTTACATCTTCCCTTGATAAACCAACAGCTTTACCTAAATTAATCCACGCCTCAATTCCACCCTCAACCTCTCCTTCTCCATCATGATCTAGAATTCTTACTATCCATTCTTTTCTTATCTCTTGATCTGGACAATTAGATAAAATTGCAGCATCTTTTAACGGGATACTGATTTGGTAATAAAATCTATTTAACACCCAGCTTTGTAGTTGCGCTTTCGATAATTTTCCTTCGTACATCATCACGTGAAAAGGATGATATATATGATATCCCTTCCCTTTTTGTCTTAATTTATCTTCAAACTCCTTTCTTGCCCAAGGTTTACTCATTACTCGTCCTTAAATAATAATATCCATACCGTCATATGACACTTCAATATTATGAGAATTCAAAATTTTACGCTCATCTGAATCTTCTCTTAAAATTGGATTGGTATTGTTAATGTGTATTAAAATTTTCCGTGGTTTTTTAAGGCTACTTAAAGTCTCCATAATTCCACCCTTACTTGACTGATCTAGATGGCCCATCTCGCTTGCCAGCTTATCATTAATACCATGTCTAGACATTTCATCATTAGTCCATACAGTCCCGTCAATTAGAACTACATCTGCATTAGCCATATAGTCCAGGACATGATCCTCAATAACTCCTAATCCTGGAGCATAAAATAAGTTAGTACCTGATTTTGTGTCTTCCATCCTATACCCTACGTTGTCTCCAGGGACTGTATTATGCCTATGGGGTGAGTATGGTGGTGCTTCACTTTTTAAAGGAACTGCAGTAAAAATTAAGTCATCTGCTTTTGGGATAGTGTAAGGAACTTGTTCGGTTGAAACTTCATGCCAATTAACACCCCGGAAATGACCTAAAATATTGAATATTGGATACCCGGTTGTCATGTCTTCATAAACGGACTTTGTGCAGTAGATATCCCATGGCTTATCATGTTCTCTTAATATTAATAAACCAGTAGCATGATCTATTTGCCCGTCCGTTATTACAATAGATGATATGCCTGTGTCTCGAATTTTTCTTGCTGGTTGAAGGGGGGGGAATGATTCGATTTGCGCTCTAATATCTGGGGAAGCATTAAATAAAATCCAATCTACCCCATTTGAACTAACAGTAATAGAGGATTGTGTTCTTGCTTTTAAATTCGGGTTACTTGACCTTAAGCCTGCACAATTTTCGCAGTTACAATTCCATTGAGGAAATCCACCACCAGCTCCAGAACCTAAAACCCTAATATGCATACTATTTCCAAATCATTAAATATTTAATCGATGAATATTGAAGGACTATCAAAGAATACAACAGGGGAAAATATCTATTCCAAACTCATGATATCCATGAATTAATCTGAAATAGTTCGACCTAAAATTTTAGCAATAGCTGATAATTCACCCATTAGTGTTTTAAGTTCATCTGGATTAATTGCTTGATCAGCATCACACCATGCCTCGCATGGATTTGGATGCATTTCAACTAAAAGACCATCTGCACCTGCAGCAATGGCAGCTCTTGAAAGAGCTGGAACCATAAACGCTTTTCCACCTGCATGAGATGGATCAACAATAACTGGAAGATGTGTTTCTTTTTTTAAAACCGGAATAGCTGTAACGTCTAAAACATTTCTATATGCAGTCTCAAATGTTCTTATTCCTCTTTCGCAAAAAATAATATTATGATTTCCACCTATAGCTATATATTCTGCAGCCATTAACCATTCAGAAATTGTAGCTGACATCCCTCTTTTTAAAATTACAGGTACGTTTATCTTTCCTACCTCTTTAAGCAACTCAAAATTTTGCATGTTTCTTGTGCCAATCTGAATAACATCAACTTTTTTATCTAAAAATGCATCTAAATGTCTTACATCTAAAAGCTCTGTTACCATCGGAAGCCCTGATTCATTTGCAGCCTCCCTAAACATATCTAATCCATCAAAACCAGCACCTTGAAATGAATATGGGCTTGATCTTGGTTTAAAAGCGCCTCCTCTCATTAATTTAACACCAGCAGCTTTAACTCCATCTGCCGATTTTTTCATCTGTTCTGGAGTCTCAACTGAACAAGGTCCGGATATAATTTGGATATGATTCCCACCAATTAAATGACCCTTTACATTTACAACTGTATCATTAGGATGCCATTCACGTCCCACAATCTTGTATGGCTTGACAATACTAAGAGCTTGCTCAACTCCGAGCAATGATTGTAATAGCTCGGGGTCAAGAAGGCGCTCATCACCTACTGCTCCAATGACTGTCTTTTCGGTTCCTTTTGAAACTGTGCCTTCAAGACCTTTTTGCTTAATATGAGAAACAACATTCTCAATTTGTTCCTCGGTAGCAGTATTACTCATAACAATAATCATATTTGAATCCTAAATATTACAATTACTCAAAATTTTTATAAATTTATCATTTTCTGACTCTAAACCAATACTAACCCGCAAAAATTCTGGCATTTTATAGTTTGCAATTGATCTAACGATGATACCGTTTTTTAGTAAATGCTGATAATACATCATTGCAGCCTGCTCGTCTTCAAATTTAAAAGCTATAAAATTTCCATACGACTTAATAAAGTCAATCCCTAAATCAGAAAAAGCAGTTGTTAGCTGTTTCATACCTATGTTATTAATTCTTTTGCTGTTAACAATAAATTCATCGTCATCCAATGAGGCTATTGCGGCAATTTGTACAAGGTTATTTACATTAAAAGGCTGACGAATTCGATTCATAACTTCAATAAGATGTGAGCTTGAAACTCCATAACCAAGTCGAAGACCAGCAAGCCCATAAGCCTTAGAAAAACTTCTAGAGATCAGTAGATTTTCATATTTAGCAATCCAACTAAAAGCCTCTGACTTTAGGCTATCGTCAAGGTATTCATCGTAGGCCTCGTCAAGAACAACAACAATATTATTTGGAACATTGTCTAGAAATGACTTTAATATTTCTTTACCAATTAATGTTCCTGTAGGATTATTTGGATTCGCAATATAAATGACTTTAGTTTTTTCATTAATTGCTAATAAAAATTTATCTAAATCATGAGAATAATTAACTGCAGGAACCTCTATCCCCCTTGCTCCAACAGCCTGAACGACAAGTGAATAAACAGCAAAAGCATGTTCCGAATATATTGCCTCATCATTTACAGACAAAAATGTTCTAGCTACAAGCTCTAGGATATCATTTGATCCATTTCCTAAGATTATCTGATTCATCGTAATGTTAAATTTTTTATTAATAGCCTGCTTCAGATAAAAAGCATTGCCATCTGGGTACCGAGATACCTCCCGAATATTATCCTCAATAGCTTTTTTTGCTTTCGGGCTAATTCCTAAAGGGTTCTCATTGGATGCAAGTTTGACAATATTACATTCTGGTATGTTTAGTTCTCGAGCAAGCTCCTTAATTGGCTTGCCACCCTCATAAGGATGAATTGAATTAATATAGTCAGGAATTACAATAGAATTCATTTTTTTACTTAACGGGGTATGACCCCAAAATTTTAATAAATGAAGCTTTAAGCTCAATTTGATTTAGCGATAATTTAACAGCTTTATCCTGGTAATGTCCCTCTAAATCTATAAAAAATACGTACTCCCACAATCCTAATTTTGAAGGTCTAGATTCAAGCTTTGTCATACTCACTTTGTTCTTTGCGAATGGTGAAACAAGTTCCGCAATCGCCCCAGGTTTATTTTTGGTTGCAATTACAATTGAAGTTTTATCCTTACCACTTGGTTTTACATCATGTTTAGACAAAACCAGAAAGCGAGTCGTATTATTAATCTCATCTTCAATATTTTTAAATAATATATTTAAGTTATATAAATCTGCTGCCTTATTGCTAGCAATTGATGCTGAGCCCTTATCTTTCGAAGAAAGTCGTGCGCCTTCCGCATTACTCATTACAGGTACCTTATTAACGTTAGGTAAATTAATCATAATCCAATCATGACACTGAGCTAATGATTGGCCGTGAGCATAAAGTGTTTTTATCTTATCAGTAGATTTATTTTTGGAGAGTAAACAGTGGTGTACTGGTAATATTATTTCACCACAAATCTTAAGGTCTTTAGTCATTAATAAATCCAAGGTTCTACTAATTGCCCCCTCAGTTGAGTTTTCAACTGGTACAACCCCATAATGAGAGATATCAGACTGCACTGAGTTAAAAACTTCATCAATACTATCTGTTGGACTTAAATCAATATTTCTTCCAAATTGACCGATAGTAGCCTCCTCGCTAAATGTTCCTAGTGGACCTAAAAATGATACACAAATTTTCTTTTCAAGGGCTCGGCAATTAGAAATAATAGATTTAAAAATATCAATAACGCCCTCTTTGGATAATGGGCCTTCATTTAATTCTGATAATGCAGATAAGATTTGTGCTTCTCTTTCGGGGCGATAAATTACTCCATCATCTTTAGTTTGCCCGACATCTTTAGCTAGACTAGCCCTTTTAGATAATAATCCTAATAATTTCTTATCAACATTATCAATTTCAATTCTTAGTTTATTTAATTTTTTTTTCATTATTTATTATTTTTTTCAAATCTATGCATAAAATCAATAAGTGCTGTTACACCGTCTATATTCATAGCATTATAAATAGATGCCCTTAAACCACCAACCATTCTGTGACCCTTTAAGCCATAAAGACCACTTTCCTCAGCCTCACTCACAAATTGACTTGTCAAATTATCATTAGCAATCCTAAAAGGCACATTCATTCTAGACCTATTACCAACATCAATGCTATTGTAATAGAAATTACTGGAGTCGATAAAGTTATAGAGGTCACTGGCCTTCTTAATATTCTCCGCTTCCATAAATTCAAGCCCACCTCGGGCTAAAATCCACTTAAAAACTAAGCCAGCTATATATATACTAAATGTTGCTGGTGTATTAATCATAGAATTATTATCTGACTGTATCTTCCAATTAAAGGTGGTAGGTATTTTCTTATCCGCCACTTCAATCAAGTCATCTCGAACTATAACAAGCGTTAATCCTGCAGGTCCAATATTTTTCTGAGCACCAGCATAAATAACGCCATAGCTTTTAATATCGATTGGTCTAGAGAGAATATTAGATGACATATCGCAAACTAAAGGAACATCCTTGATATTTGGTACATCAAAGTACTCTACCCCATGTATTGTCTCATTCAAGCAGTAATGAAGATAGGCATCATCCTTGGAGTAGCTCCATTCATTAGATTGTGGAGCTTTTTTATAGTCGATAGGCTCGGATGTAGCACTCAAATTTATTCCATTAAATGGTTGCGCATCATTAAATGTTCTTTTAGACCAGTACCCAGAAACTACGTAACTTGAAGTTCTATTATTAAGGAGATTCATCGGTACCATAAAATTTTGCGTTATTGCGCCACCCTGCAGAAATAGAACTTTATAGTTTTTTGGGATATCAAGCAAAAGCCTTAAATCACTCTCAGCCTCGTCTATAATAGGAAAATACTGCTTACCTCTATGTGACATTTCCATTACTGACATGCCTGTTCCATTCCAATCCAAAAGCTCAGACTGAACTTTTTTCAAAACATCAGATGGTATTACTGCTGGGCCTGCCGAGAAATTAAATTTGCAACTCATCTTGGCCATCATCATCTATCTGGTCAGATTCAACAATCTTTTCAATACCAGATAATTTCTCATCTTTTGATAAATTAATTAGAGTGACACCTTGGGTTGCTCTTCCTAACTCTCTTATTTCACTAACTCTTGTTCGAATCAACACTCCACCAGTTGTAATTAACATAAGCTCATCATGATCACCTACTAACTTAGCAGCTATAACTATTCCATTTCTCTCGCTAACCTGAATGGCTTTAACTCCCTGCGTCCCTCTGCCTGATTTTCTGAATTCGGAAAGAACTGTTCTCTTGCCAAAACCATTCTCAGTTGCAACCAATACTGACTGCTCATCTGAAGAGGCGATTAATAATGATAATACCTGCTGATTTTCAACCAATTTCATACCACGAACTCCACGAGCATTTCGGCCCATACTTCTCACATCATTTTCGTCAAACCACACAGCCTTACCACCATTTGACACCAATACAATATCGTTACTACCATCAGTAACTCCCGCTCCAACCAGAAAGTCTCCGTTATCAAGTTTGATCGCTATAATTCCTGACTTTCTTGGGTTAGAAAAATCAGATAACGGAGTTTTTTTAACTGTTCCTTTAGCTGTTGCCATGAATATAAATTCATCATCAACAAAGTCTTTTACTGCAAGAATCGCATTTATTTTTTCACCTGGCATTAATGGGAATAAATTAACAATTGGCTTACCTTTGCTAATGCGACTACCTTGTGGCACCTCGTATACTTTTAACCAATAAACTTGGCCTCTACTAGAGAAACATAAAATATTATCATGTGAGTTTGCGACAAACATTTGCTCAATAAAATCATCATCTTTAGTTGTCATTGCTTGCTTACCACGCCCCCCTCTTTTTTGAGCTCTATATTCATCCAGGACTTGTGCTTTTATATAGCCAGTATTGGAAAGAGTTACAACCATATCCTGAGGTGTAATGAGATCTTCAATCGAGAGATCTTGGGCGTTAATAACAATTTCACTCCTTCTTTTGTCTCCATATTGAGCCTTAATCTCATCAAGTTCAGTCTTAATAATAGAGGTAACTCTTTGAGAATTTGACAGGACATCCATTAAATCTAGGATTGTATCCATGATTTCTCGGTATTCTTTAACAATTTTTTCTTGCTCTAAACCAGTTAACCTTTGAAGTCTTAATTGAAGAATTTCTTGTGCTTGGTTATCAGAAAGCCTATACCCCTCTGGTTTTAAGCCATAATCCTTTGATAAACCGTCTGGTCTTGATAGTTCCTCTGATGACTTCTTCAGCATAACCTCAACAACCTCGGACTTCCAAAAACGACCCATTAATTCATTTTTAGCCTCAGGTGGTGTTGCTGCTGATTTAATTATCTTTATCATCTCATCAACATTGGCTAAAGCGACTGCTAAACCCTCTAAAACATGACCTCTATCCCTAGCCTTTTTAAGTTCAAATACTGTCCTTCGGGTAATGACCTCACGGCGATGCTTTAAGAATGCTTCAAGAATTTGCCATAAATTTAATAATTTAGGCTGCCCATCTATAAGAGCAACCATATTCATACCAAAACTATCTTGAAGTTGTGTTTGTTTGTATAGGTTATTTAAAACTACATCAGGAATTTCGCCTCTTTTTAGCTCAATAACTACCCTCATTCCAGACTTGTCAGATTCGTCACGCAAATCTGAAATTCCTTCAATTTTTTTATCTCCTACCAGTTCTGCTATTTTTTCAATAAATGTCTTTTTATTAACTTGGTATGGAAGCTCATCAACAATTATTGCTTCTCTATTTCCCTTCTCAAGATCTTCAACATGAGTTCTTCCCCTCATAATAACTCGACCACGACCAGTTCTATAGCCATCTCTTACCCCAGAAATGCCGTGAATAATTCCAGCAGTGGGGAAATCTGGAGCAGGAATAATTTCTATTAATTCATCTGTTGTAATCTCTGGATTTTTTAACATTGCCTGAAGTCCATCAATAATCTCTGATAGATTATGTGGGGGTATATTAGTTGCCATACCTACAGCAATACCTGAACTACCATTAATTAAGAGATTAGGTAGCCTAGTTGGCATTACTAGCGGCTCATGTTCTGAACCATCATAATTTGGCCCGAAATCAACTGTTTCTTTATCAAGATCCGCTAAAAGTTCATGGGAAATTTTAGACATTCTAATTTCGGTATATCGCATTGCTGCTGCATTATCTCCATCAACTGAACCAAAATTACCCTGCCCGTCCACTAACATATAACGAAGACTAAAGTCTTGAGCCATTCTAACAATGGTGTCGTAGACAGCGGTATCACCATGAGGATGATATTTACCAATAACATCACCAACAATTCTTGCTGATTTCTTATATGGTCTATTAAAGCTATTACTTAGCTCGTGCATTGCGAAAAGAACTCGTCTATGAACAGGCTTGAGTCCATCTCTTACATCGGGAAGCGCTCGACCTACAATGACACTCATTGCATAATCAAGGTAAGACGTTTTCATCTCATCTTCTAAACTAACTGGGATTGTTTCTTTGGCGAATTGATCCATATTTTGAATTTATTTTGATTGTCTAATTTATGAAAATTTACATGTTATTTTATCATGTAACCTAGTTGAGTAAAGTGAGTTTGATACTTATTTATTAAGGTATTTTAGGTCATCTTTCAAATCTTCAATATCTTCTAACCCAACTGCGATTCTAATCAAATTATCTGATATCCCTACTTCAGCCCTTTCTTTAATGGTTAATCTAGAATGTGTTGTTGAATTTGGATGGGTAATTGTAGATTTAACATCCCCAAGGTTAGCTGTAATTGAAAACAATTTAGTAGAATCAATCATTTTCCATGCCTCAGTTTTTCCACCCTCTACTTCGAACGAAACAATCCCTCCACCAGAAGATTGTTGCTTGAGAGCTAAATCATATTGAGGGTGAGACTTAAGTCCCGGATAATATACTTTCACAACTTTTTTCTGAGTCTCGAGCCATAAGGATAGTTCAAGCGCGTTATTAGAGTGTGCATTCATCCGCAAACTTAATGTTTCTAATCCCTTTAGGAATACCCATGCATTAAATGCGCTCATTGTAGGACCAGCAGACCGCAAAAATGAATAGACCTCATTCATATCTTTCTTATTACCTAATACCGCGCCACCCAGACATCTGCCTTGACCATCAATATATTTTGTTGCTGAATGAATAATAATATCGGCACCAAATAAAATTGGTTTTTGAAGTGCTGGAGTACAAAAGCAATTATCAACAACTAATTTAATATTAGATCCGTGAGCTATTTTAGAAAGAGATTTTATATCACAAATCTCAGTAAGTGGGTTTGATGGTGTTTCTACAAAAAATAGTTTTGTATTTTTCTTTATCGCATCAGACCATTCATCTAAATCAGTAAAATTAACATACGTAACATCTAAACCCCAGCGGCATAAAATATTATTTAAAAGCTGAACTGAAGTACCGAAAATACTTTTTGATATCACTACATGATCACCACTAGTGCATAATGACATAAAGCAGGCCAAAATAGCTGACATTCCGCTAGAAGTAGCTACGCATTTTTCAGCTCCCTCAAGAATAGCAAGGCGTTCTTCAAACATTGTTACTGATGGATTTGTAAATCTAGAATAGACATTACCCTCCTCGGAACTTGAGAAGCGATCAGCAGCCTCTTTAGCATTCTTAAACACAAAGCTTGAGGTTAAAAATAATGCCTCAGAATGTTCGCCTTCCTGAGTTCTTATAGTGCCGGCTCTTATGGCGTCAGTATCAAATTTAGTTTTTTTCATTTTCGTATATCATTCAAAATTATATAAGTTTATAGCAGAAAAAAACCCGTTCAGCTATGACGGGTCATCATCGCTTTAGCTGTTATTTTTATAGCGCCCGCAAGCTGTTACCTTCAAATCAGCGCTCATTCTATTATGAATAAAACTCAGCTCTGCGTCAAGACACATCAGCTTATGAACGATCCTAACTAAACTCCTCAATTGAGGAGTTAATTAAATTTAAATCAAGCTGAGCGGAGGGGTTTGATGGTTTTTCATTAATTATATTTTCTGATCTCCTCAATTCAATTTTACTTAAATAAGCTTCATCAATATCACCAGTAACGTATTTTCCATCAAAGCATGAACAATCAAAGTTTTTAAGTTCAGAGTTTTCTTGGGTAATATTAAATTTTAAATCATCCAAGCTTTGATATATTAGGCCGTCAGCACCAATTTCATTGCTAATCTCATTATCATCTCTTTGATGAGCAATCAACTCATTAAGCGTTGGCATATCAATACCATAAACATTGGCAAACTTTACAGGTGGGGCTGCTGAAGCAAAAAATACCTTTCTAGCTCCAGCATCACGAGCCATCTGAACAATTTCCCTGGACGTTGTTCCTCTAACAATAGAGTCATCGATCAATAGAACATTTTTATCTTTGAATTCAAATTTAATAGGATTTAGTTTTTGTCGTACTGATTTTTTTCTAAGTGCCTGGCCTGGCATAATGAAAGTTCTACCTATATATCTATTCTTAATAAATCCCTCACGAAAATCTACTTTTAAATTTTTTGCTACTTGTTGTGCACATGGTCTGCTTGTATCTGGTATTGGAATAACAACATCTATTTTAATATTACCCCATTCCTTTTTAATTTTTTTAGCTAATGTTTCCCCCATATTTAGCCTTGTTTGGTATACAGAAACGCCATCAATCATTGAGTCAGGCCTAGCCAGATAAACATATTCAAAAATACATGGAGTCTTTAATGCAGAAGGAATACATTTTTTTGAATAAAAATTACCATCCAGGTCAATAAAAATTGCTTCGCCAGGCTCAACATCTCTTAATAACCTAAAACCCAGAACATCGAGAGCAACACTTTCAGATGCAACCATATACTCAGGGCCATCCTGAGTTTCATTAATGCCAATTACCAATGGCCTGATACCATGAGAGTCTCGAAAAGCAACCAAACCAAAGTTAGCGACCATCGAGACCACCGCATATGCACCCTGGCATCTTTTAAAAACAGTAGTAACTGCATCAAAAATAATATCCGAGGTTAATACATTTTCTTGTGTTGCCTGTTCAACTGAATGGGCTAATACATTTAAAAGTACCTCGGAATCTGAGTTGGTATTGATATGCCTAAGATCTTGCTTAAATATATCCTCTTTCAATCGGTCAGCATTTGTTAAATTACCGTTATGACCAAGAACAATTCCATAAGGTGAATTTACATAAAGGGGTTGAGATTCAGCATTTGATGAAGATCCTGCAGTTGGGTATCTTACATGACCAATTCCAGCATTTCCTATAAGGTTTCTCATATGTCTAGTGTGGAAGACATCTTTTACATAACCGTTATTTTTATGCATATAGAAACGCCCGTCATCGAAGGTAACGATTCCCGCTGCATCTTGACCGCGATGTTGAAGAACTAATAACCCGTCATAGAGCATTTGATTGACAGGCTTATTAGCTACAATACCTATAATTCCGCACATAAGGCTCTCTTATAAAATTAGGTAAGCATACTGTCGTATTTTACATTGATACGCCAATCAAAAGGTAAATATGGCAAAGTTTTTTGCATAGTTTCTTTGAGCAGTAAAACTACCGATGATGTATACCATGATGCAGTTAATGGGAATTCACTTTTCTCAACCAAATAAATAATCAACATAGATATTAATAACCCCCTAACAAATCCAAAAAATCCGCCCATAAAAATATTTATAAAACTCAACCCTGCTGACTTAATGAACTTATTTATTAATTTAATAATTAAGGCAGATACAATCAATATTAGAATAAAAATACCAAGATAAATAATGATATTGTTAATAGGCTCATCAAAACCAAATGGGATATAGGAAACAAAAAGGCTACTGTATTTATTGGCGCAATAAAATGCTACCGCAAGGCCGAATAGAGCTAATAGCTCCCTTACAAATCCCCTATAGAAACCAAAAAATAATGATACTAAAATAATAAATGCTAAAAAGTAGTCAATAAATACCATTAAGTTATTTTCGCTTGATAATTCCAGGAAGGTTTGCGCGCTTAAATATAGACAATGCTGTTTGAGCTTCTTTTTTTGAATTAAATTCTGTGGTTGTTAATTTCAATTTATTCTTACCATACATGGTAATCATCTCTAGTCTACCTCCATAACCAAGCGACCTTATCGTACCCAACAATCTACTTGCGTTTACTTCATTAGAGAAAATACCTACTTGTATAAAGTAAGGATTTTCATCAGCACTAAGAGCCTGAGAAACATTAGTCTTCTCTAATTGATATTTTTCTTTTGGTTGTATTTTTGATAAATTTTGAAGCTTGAAGCTATCGCTATTGATTATAAATTCATTATTTGTCTCTAAGAATGAAATTTTTATCGGATTTTTGAAATTAATATTAGTTCTATCTTGAAGAAAAAAAACTGATAAAAAAAATAAAATAATCAAAATAATGACGGCACCAAACAAGCGTATTTTTGCACGCCTTATCATTACACTTTCCTGAAAAGATTCTTTATTATCAGCCATTAGGAGTTATCTTATTAAACATTCAGATACAGTATAAAAGGAACCAAACATTACTATATTATCATCAAGTGAAGATTTTTCGTAGGCATTCATATAGGCCTCATTCAAATTGTCGCTAGTATAAATTAAAGCATTGCCTTTAAAAGACCTTATTGTATTTAAAATTTCGATCATAGGCGTAGCTCTTGGTGATTTAATTTCAGAAATATACCATTCATCGACTAATTCAATGAATGGAGCAATAATATTTTCAATAGACTTATCTTCTAAAACTGAGAATACTGCATAAACCTTCCCTTTATTCTTGGATTGAGATACTAAATTATACAAACATAATGCCGCTTCTGGATTATGAGCAACGTCGGCTACAACAAAAGGATTTTGCGAGATAATTTCAATTCGTCCTTTTAAATGGCAGTCTAATAAACCATTTAAGATAGCTTCTTTTTTTATATCTAGATTGGTGCTCAATAATTCAATACACCTTAGAACTCCTGCAACATTTTTTATTTGGTGTCTGCCCTTAGCATTTGGATATGGCAGCTCAACTATATTTTTTTTGGCTCCAATATAATCAAAGGTTTTATGATTGCAGTTAATTCTATAGTCAGTACCAATAATTGAAGTATTTGCATTTACAGATTTTGCGTAAGTAAGAACAGAGTTAGGAGGGTTATCAATATTTATTATTGCATGTTTATTTTTTCGAAATATACCTGCTTTTTCGTACCCTATTTCTTCTACAGTATCCCCCAAATAATCTTGATGGTCTAAGCTAACCGAAGTAATTAATGATATCTCTGGCTCAAACACATTAACTGCATCATGTCGCCCGCCAAGACCCACCTCTAAAATAGCTATGTCTACATTGGCTTTTATCATTAAATTCATTGCGGCTAATGTGGTTACTTCAAAATAAGTAAGCAATATTTTAGCTCTGGAGTCATCTATAAATTTAATTGAGTCGACAATCAAAGCGTCACTTAATGGATTTTTGTTGATGGTAATTCGCTCATTAAAATTAAAGAGATGCGGCGATGTATAGCATCCAACATTAAATCCGGCACTACATAGAATTGATTCAAGAAATTTACATGAAGAACCTTTACCATTTGTTCCTGCAACAAGAATAACTGGGAAGGTTGGATTTAAATTGCATAACTCTTTGACTTGCTTCACTCGATCAAGTCCTAGTGAAATACTCTTTGAGTTGATTGAATCTATGTAGGTGAGCCAATCATTTAACAAGTTAGACTTAGGGCGATCTATGGGCACTAATTTACGGTTAGGTTAGATAATAAAATTGCTAATGATTTTCTCAACTGCCTTCTATCCACAATCATATCAATTGCTCCATGTTCTAAAAGAAATTCAGATGTTTGAAACCCTTCTGGCAATTTCTCTCTAACTGTTTGTTCAATTACTCGGGGCCCTGCAAAGCCAATTAAAGCCCTAGGCTCAGCAAGTATTATATCACCAAGCATAGCAAAGCTTGCTGAAACACCACCCATAGTTGGGTCAGTCAACAAAGAAATAAAAGGGAGTTTAGCGGCACTTAACTTAGTTAATGATGCGCTTGTTTTTGCCATCTGCATAAGTGATAAGAGGCCTTCTTGCATTCTTGCTCCCCCACTAGAAGTAATACAGATAAAGGGGCATTTATTCTTAATTGCTGCATTTACACCAAGGACAAATTTCTCACCAACGACAGAACCCATAGATCCACCCATAAATTTAAACTCAAATACAGCAGCAACTACAGGCATAGACTCTATCAAACCTTGATATACGACTAACGCATCATTTTCACTAGTTTTTTTTTGTGAGAGTGACAGTCTTTCTTTGTAGCTCACAGTATCCTTAAATTTTAGAGTGTCTACAGGCAATATTTTTTTTCCAATTTCAATTTGAGCTGGCATATCTAAAAGTAACTTAATTCTCTCTCTAGCCGTAATACGATTATGAAAATTACAGTTTGGGCAAACTTCCATATTGCTTTCAAGATCAGATCGATATAAGACAGATTGGCAAGACGGGCATTTATACCAAAGTCCTTCAGGTATATTCTTTTTGAGCTTACCAACAATTCTCTTAATCTTTGGTGGAACTACATTCTTTAACCAGCTCATATAGTTTTAACTCTCATTTTATTTTTAAGAAATAGCACTTTTTATTTTACTCAATAGACTTCTGATATTATCTAAAAGATCTTCTTGGTTTGAATTTTCAACCTCATTAATAATTCGACTCCCAATAACGACCGCATCTGATATCAATGCGACCTGCTTAGCAGTTTCAGCATCTCTAACCCCAAAGCCAACAGCGATAGGAAGATCACTATATTTTTTTATATTATTGACTCTTTCAGAAACTTGATTTATATCAATATTTGCAGACCCTGTTACCCCTTTTAGAGATACATAATATAGGAATCCAGTTGCTTGCTCTGTAATAAGCTTAATCCTGTTATTTTCAGTTGTGGGTGATAAAAGAAAGATACTATCTATGTCTTGTTTTTTTAATAATGCTACAAAATCTTTTGATTCTTCTGGTGGGTAATCAACGGTAATAACACCATCAACATCGGCTTCTTTAATCAAGCCAACAAAATTTTCGATCCCGATAGCTTCTATTGGATTTGCATATCCCATAAGAATGACTGGAGTATTGATATCTTTTTTTCTAAATTCTTTTACCAATTGAATTGTTTTTTTTATTCCAACATTATTTGCTAATGCTCTCTCACTCGCTCTTTGAATAACAGGGCCATCTGCCATTGGGTCTGAAAAAGGTATCCCTACTTCAATCATATCTGCACCTGAGTCAACAAGAGCATGAAGCATTTTAACGGTCATATCTGGATTTGGATCGCCAGCAGTAATAAAAGGAATTAATGCTTTTTTATTTTCACTTTTTAAACGAAGGAAGGTAGTTTTAATTTTTGACATAATTTATAGAGTAAGTCCTGCTAGCTCGGCAACTGTATTTATATCCTTATCACCCCTACCAGACAAATTAACTAAAATAATTTTCTCCTTAGACATTGTTGCCGCAAGTTTTTCAGCATAAGCTAGAGCATGACTTGTTTCTAATGCAGGGATGATTCCCTCAGTCAAACAAAGATTATGAAACGCTTTTAATGCATCATCATCGGTAACAGCAACATATTCGGCCCTCCCAGAATCTTTAAGCCATGAATGTTCAGGGCCTACACCTGGATAATCTAAACCAGCTGAAACTGAATGAGTGTCTATAATTTGCCCCTCATCATTCTGCATTAAATATGTTCTATTTCCATGTAAAACTCCTATAGGACTATTCGATGTTAATGGCGCTGCATGCCTACCAGTTTCGATTCCATCACCTGCAGCCTCCACCCCTATTAATCGAACTTTTTTGTCATCAATGTAAGGATAAAATATTCCCATAGCATTTGAACCCCCACCTACACACGCCAAAATAGCATCTGGTTGTCTTCCAGTTAAATCTGGCATCTGAGTTCTACATTCTTTACCGACAACTGAATTAAAGTCTCTCACCATCATAGGATAAGGATGTGGTCCAGCAACAGTTCCAATAATATAAAAAGTATCCGAAACATTAGTAACCCAGTCTCTTAATGCTTCATTCAATGCATCTTTTAATGTTTTAGAGCCACTTTCTACCGGCACTACTGTAGCACCTAATAGCTTCATCCTATAAACATTTGGGGACTGCCTCTTTATATCTTCGGAGCCCATGTATACAACACACTCAAGACCTAATCTTGCCGCTATAGTAGCAGTAGCAACACCGTGCTGTCCGGCGCCAGTTTCTGCAATAACACGTGGCTTACCCATTTTCTTTGCCAATAGTGCTTGGCCAACCGTATTATTTACCTTGTGTGCTCCAGTATGATTTAAATCTTCTCTTTTTAAAAAAATCTTTGCGCCACCAATTTTATTTGTAAGTCTCTCAGCAAAATAAATTGGGCTTGGTCTCCCAACAAAATGCTTTAGATCATGATGAAATTCTTTTAGGAAATCAGGGTCGTCCTTATATTTTTCATAGATTTCCTTTAATTCATCTAACGCTTCGACAAGTGTCTCAGCTACAAAAGTTCCACCAAACTGACCAAAATGGCCGAAAGCATCGGGTAAATCATACGCCTGCATTTTTAACTCCTAAAATAAAATCTTTCATTAGCTGGTAATCTTTTAAGCCTTTACCACTCTCTATTCCGCTACTAACATCGACACCATATAAGTCTATTAATTCCAATAAACTTTCTACATTATTTGGGTTTAAACCCCCAGCAACAATAAAAGGTTTTGGTGTGTTTAATGGAATCGACTTCCAATCAAAAACCATACCACTGCCACCTCTTGTATCTTCTGAGTAAGAATCTAGTAAAAGAGCCTTTGCTGAATCAAAGTCATCGATACATTTTAGCAAATTTACGTCAGGTTTCATCGAAATTGCTTTTATATAGGGGAAATTAAACTGATTGCAGAATAATTCATCTTCGTCACCATGAAACTGAAGTAAATTTAATGGACAAGTTTTAATCGCTTCTTCAACATCTAATTTACTTTGATTAACAAATAAACCAACCGTAGAAATAAATGGGGGTAATTTATGAATTATTTCACTTGCTTTTTTTGGGCTTATAAATCTAGAGCTTTTTGGATAAAAAACAAACCCTAATGCATCCGCGCCTAAATCAGACGCGCTAATTGCATCATTTATATTAGTGATACCACAAAATTTAACCTTAGCTATCAATATGATTTTCCAAAAAATTTAAGTTTATTATTTATTGAAGGTAACCCCCATTCATCATCATACTTTATATTGGTTAGATATAAACCATTTGGCATGAAGGTAGGAGGGGCTTTTGTTCTATCTTTTTGACCTAGCAATAAATTAATAAAATCAGGAGGCTTTAATTCTCGTCCAACTAAAATTATTGCGCCAATCATATTTCTTATTTGGTGGTGCAGAAAACCATTCGCACGAATAGTGAAGATATATTCATCGTCAAACTGCTTAACATCGAAATAGTATATCTCCCTTACTGGCGAAGTGGCTTGACACTCTGAAGAACGAAAGGAGCTGAAGTCATGCTCACCAATAAATCTTATACAGGCTTTATGAACTAAATTATAATTTAACGGATAAAAATTCCATCCAGCATATGAATTCCAAAGGGCAGAATTTATTGGATTATTAATAAGAAGATATTGGTACTCTCTTGATACTACCGAATACCTCGAATGAAACTGATCTGAAACTTCTTGGGCCCACATAACTCTTATTGAGCTGGGTAATAATGAATTAACTCCTTTTACCCAGGCATTTATTGGGCGAATAACATCCGTATCAAAATGTATTATTTGGCCAAGTGCATGAACTCCAGAGTCAGTTCTTCCTGCAGCAGAGATAGTAATTTTAGATTGAGTAATAGAAGATAAAGCAAGCTCGATTAAACTCTGAACATTTGGAACGTCAGGCTGCCTTTGCCAACCATGAAATGATTGACCATCATATTCTATTGAAGCTACAATCCTCATACCATCACTAGTTGAATAAGTAGAATTGAAATGATAAAAATTAATACCACAAAATAATCAATTAATTCTGGTTTGATAATAATAATTTTATTATTTAGATTATTAATATTCTTACTATTTATTTGCCTTTGAATGTCTTCGCTAATACTAGAAAATTTAAACTCATATTTTTTAAAAATTTCTAAATATTCAAAAGTAAGATAAAGTCTAGCAGAGACACGCTCAGTGCTAAAGCCTATAAGAGTCAAAGGATAACAAAGCTTTATTAAAAATCTCATAAAGAAATCTTTTGGTAACAAATTTAATAATATCATTACAACCATAAAAATATTAATTAGACGAAATAAGTTCTCTATTGCCATAAATATTCCTTCATATGAAATCGAAATAAAAGAATAATAAAAAAGTAATTCACCAGGGGTGATTAATGGATAAATTAAAATTAAAGCAAATAAGAAATATTTTATCTTTTTAATAAGGCCAATAGTTGAGAGATTATTAATATAAGCTAGATAGAATAGAATCAGGAAAAAGAAAAACTGAAAAATAAATGATAGCTTTCCAAGAACAAATAGAGCCAACAAACCCAAAAATAATACAAATGAATTAATCATTTATATCATCATCTTGATTCATCATCCTTATTACTATCGGAGTTTAATTCATTCTGATTAGAAGAACCAGGATCATCTAGTGGACTCAGATTTTTGGGGATGTCATTTTCATGAGTGTTATTAGATTGATCCAACCCACCATATGTTGGGTTTGATTCATTCACAACTTCATTTGTTCTAGGCTCTTTAGATTGAAAAGTATCTGATAAACCTGAAAAATGATCAGCATTAATTTCTTTCTTTCTTTTTCTAACAATAAATAACAAACCAAGTAATAATGTAAGAAGGAAGATAAGCAGCAAAACAAAAACAGGTTTAATTGAATTATTATTTTCTTCGTCGTCGATAATAACCTCTTGAATAATATCATTCTTCTGATCAGTAATAGATGAAATGAATGGGTTGGATGAATTTTCAATATAAATATCTACTGGTGCTTCTTTAATTTCTGTAATCGGATTAGGTATAATTTTCGTGGGTTTAATTTCAACTTCCTTTGACGCAATTATTGGCTTGTTAATCTTTGCCATAGCTTTTAATGTCTGTTCTTTTTCTAACAATTTTTTATTTACGATCTCAAGCTCATTCTTGAGTCTGGATAACTCATCTAAACCGTTATTTTTTTTACCTACGTTATTTTTTTTATTAGTTATTTTTTTTGGACGTGAAATATTTTTCCAGGCAATATTTTCTTGCTTAAGAATTTTTCTTGCCTCGAGATGAGATAATTTTATATAATACTCATTCAATGGTAATTTAAGCTTCCTACCTTTTATCAAGCCATTTAAATTGCCATCAAAAGAATTTGGATTAAGCTGATATATCCCAATTACGATCTGCTCTGTAGTAACTCCAGCAAAAGAGTTTTCTCTTGCTATTTGAAATAATGTTTTTCCTGATTTTGCTATAACTGTCTTTTTAATAGGTTTAGGTTTAGGTTTAGGTTTAGGTTTAGGTTTAGGTTTAGGTTTTTTCTCAACTTTTTTTATTTTCTCTGGCGCATTCTTTTCAGATACTTCTTTTTTTTCTGCCTTTTTTTCTTGAACTTTTTTTCTTGGGATTACGCTTAAAGGAGGATCCAAGAGGACTGTGTATTCTTTTAGAATCTTTCCACTTGGTGATTCAATTTGAATTAACAAATCTAAAAATGGTTCAGCAGCTGGAATTTTGCTAGTTAATTTCAATATCGCCTGATTAGGGTTTTTAGAGATTAACGATAACAAAATATCATTATGAATTTTTGTTCTCTCAATACCTTGAGATTCATAATTTTCTTTTGGTGCAATTGATGGTTTTAATAAGTCAATTTTATCTTCCCCTGAAAGGTTTACCTCAATTGAAACATCTAACGGAGAATTTTGATTAGATTTAAAAATAACTTTACCCAATTGAATTGCATGTGCATTTACTGAGATTGAAATAAATAAATATACCAGTAAAAATTTTATATATCTGACGATCAATTTATCTATCCTTGTTAATTAAAATTTGTAGCATTCTTCTTAAGGGCTCAGCCGCCCCCCATAATAATTGATCGCCAACAGTAAATGCCGATATTAAATTATCACCGAGTGCTAATCTCCTGACTCTTCCAATCGCAATAACTAGGCTACCCGATACAGCTGCTGGAGTTAAATTGTGTATACTTGCTTCCTTCTCATTTGGTACTAGTTTTACCCATTTGTTAGCAGATTTAATTAAATCATTAATTTCTGTTAACTCATAATGTTTTTTAAGTTTTATAGTTAATGCCTGACTATGAGAGCGCATCGATCCAATTCGGGTACAAAGCCCATCAACATGAATTTTTTCATAATCATTCATTAATATCTTATTCGTTTCGAATTGACCCTTCCACTCCTCCTTGCTTAATCCGCTTCCAAGATCTTGATCAATCCATGGTATTAAATTCCCTGCAAGCGGAACCTGAAAATTTTCTTTACTAAAGCCGGAAGAGTGCATTTTTTTAAATGCCATTTTATCAATATCAAGTATATTAAAATCTGTTTTTTTTATCTCTGACTCAGTTGAGGCATGTAATTGGCCCATTTGAACTAACAACTCTTTCATATTTTTTGCCCCAGCACCACTAGCAGCCTGATAAGTCATACTTGAAACCCATTCTATTGCACCTTCCTTCAGCAGGCCATGTATTGCAAGAAGCATAAGAGAAACGGTACAATTTCCACCTACCCAAGTTTTAGTCCCATTTTTTAAGGCATTATTAATCGCTGACTCATTTATTGGGTCAAGAACAAGCACTGATTCCTCAGCCATCCTTAAAGTGGAGGCAGCATCAATCCAGTGCCCAGCCCAGTTTTCTTTTTTTAGTTCTACATAAACTTTTTCGGTGTAATCCCCTCCTTGACACGATAGGATAATATCCATTTCAGAAAGCTTTTTAATAGAGTGAGCATCTAATAGAATTTTTTCAACATTAAAAATATCCGGAGCTCTCATCCCAACTTGCGATGTAGTAAAAAAGAAGGCATTGATATCATTAAAATCTTCTTCTTCTTTCATTCTGTCCAGTAACACAGAACCAACCATTCCTCTCCACCCAACAAAACCAACTTTTTTCATTTTTATCCCTTTAATCTTTCAACAACAGCATCGCCCATCTCTTCACATCCCAGTAATTTGCATCCATCTGAAAAAATATCAGCCGTTCGGTAACCGTCATATAGTACTTTTTTAACAGCACTTTCAATTTCATTAAACTTAACCTCATCATTGAATGTGTATTTAAACATCATTGCCAATGAAAGAATTGTTGCTAGAGGGTTAGCCTGATTATTACCTGCGATATCTGGTGCGGAGCCATGGCTAGGCTCATACATTCCTTTATTATTTTCATCTAATGAAGCCGAAGGTAACATACCTATCGATCCCGTGAGCATTGATGCTTGATCCGATAATATATCACCAAAAATATTGCCAGTTACGATAACGTCGAATTGTTTTGGATTGCGAACTAGCTGCATCGCTGCATTATCAACATACATATGACTAAGCTCAACATTAGGATAATCAATTGCAGTTTCTGTAACAATTTTTCTCCATAACTCAGTTGCTTCAAGAACATTTGCCTTATCAACTGAGCATAGTTTTTTAGCTCTTTTATCTGCTGTTTTAAATGCTACATGAGCGATCCTTCTAATTTCAGACTCGGAGTACCGCATTGTATTGATACCCTCTTGCTCTCCATTATGATTAATTGAAATTCCACGTGGTTGTCCAAAATAAATATCACCTGTTAGCTCTCTGATAATCATAATATCTAAATCTGAAACAACTTCTGGCTTTAGACTAGATGCGTGAACTAGCTCAGGAAACATTATTGCAGGTCTTAAGTTAGCAAATAAATTAAGTGCCTTTCTAATTCTAAGGAGTCCTCTCTCGGGTCGCATATCTCTTGGAAGTTTGTCAAACTTCCAGTCTCCTACAGCACCAAGTAATACGGCATCAGCATTTAGTGCTAAGTTAAGAGTTTTATCAGGGAGTGGATCCTTAAATTCCTCATATCCTGCGCCCCCAATAGGTCCATATTCAATTGAGTCAGTTAAGCCAAAAACATCAAGAACTTTAACAGCTTGCTTAATAATCTCAGGGCCAATTCCATCTCCAGGTAAAACTGCAATCTTCATAAACCTTCCTATTTATTAAGCCAGGGGAACTGGCTATGATAATTATTTTCAAAATTTTTAATGTCAGCTTTATGCTTTAATGTTAAATCTATTTCGTCTAAGCCTTCTAACAAGCAATATTTTTTAAATGTATCGACATCAAAACTATAGCCATCACTACCATCAATAATTTTTTGATTTTCTAGATCAATATTCAACCTTAAGCCTTCTTCACTCTCAGCTTTCTCAAAAAAAGTATCTGTTAAATTTTTATTAATTGGAATTGGGAGAATTCCATTTTTAAAGCAATTACCATAAAAAATATCAGCGAAACTCGGTGCCAAAATAATTCTAATGCCGAAGTCTAACAAAGCCCAAGGAGCATGCTCTCTGCTTGATCCGCACCCAAAATTTTCTCTAGCCAACAAAATGGTTCCATTTTTATATTGTGGTTTATTTAAAACAAATTCAGGATTAATTATTCTTACAACTGATTCTTTTCCAGGTTCTCCTTGGTCTAAATATCTCCATTCATCAAATAAATTAGGGCCAAAACCTGACTTTTTAATAGACTTTAAAAACTGTTTAGGAATAATTGCATCGGTATCTACGTTTGATCTATCCAATGGAATAACAATGCCTTCATGTTTAATTATTGGTAGCATTAATCAATCTCCCTCACATCTACAAACCTTCCGTGTATAGCTGCTGCAGCTGCCATTTGAGGGCTTACTAAATGCGTTCTTCCACCTTGGCCTTGTCTACCTTCAAAATTTCTATTAGAAGTGGAGGCGCACCTTTCCTGTTTTTCTAGTCTGTCAGCATTCATAGCAAGGCACATCGAGCAGCCTGGCTCGCGCCATTCAAAACCCGCCTCGATAAATATCTTATCTAGGCCTTCTTTCTCAGCCTGCATCTTAACTAACCCTGACCCTGGAACCACTAATGCTTGCTTGATATTTTTTGCTACTTTTCTTTTTTTAACAATATTAGCGGCAACTCTTAGATCTTCTATACGTGAATTTGTGCATGACCCAATAAAAATTTTATCGAGGTATATGTCGGTGATATTAGTACCTTGCTCTAGGCCCATATATTCCAGCGCCCTTTCATAGCCTTTTTGATTTGATTCTTCTAACTGTTGCTCTGGATTAGGTATTGCTTCATTTATCCCACATACCATTTCAGGAGAAGTCCCCCATGTTACCTGTGGTTCAATTATTGATGCATCTATATTAATAACTTTATCAAAATTTGCCCCTTTATCACTCACTAAGCTTCTCCAATCATCCACTGCTTTATTCCATAGATCTCCAATTGGAGAGAATGGTCTGCCCTTTAAGTAGTCGACAGTTTTTGAGTCAACTCCTACCAAACCAGCTCTTGAACCAGCTTCAATCGCCATATTGCACAATGTCATCCGCCCCTCCATACTCAAGTCTTTTATTGCAGTCCCAGAGAATTCTATTGCATAGCCATTACCCCCCGCAGTGCCTATTTGTCCAATAATATGAAGAGCAATATCTTTAGCAGAAATATTATCACCAGCCAACCCTTCAACATTAATTTGCATAGTTTTAAACTTTCTTACAATTAAACATTGCGTAGCAAGGACATGTTCAACCTCAGATGTTCCAATGCCCATCGCTAAAGACCCAAATGCCCCATGAGTGCTTGTATGAGAATCACCACACACAATTGTCATTCCCGGAAGTGTTGAACCTTGCTCAGGACCAATAACGTGAACAATGCCTTGGCGTCGATCATTCATTTTGAACTGAGTTAATTTATATTGATCACAATTGCTATCCAAAGTATCTACTTGAATCTTAGATACTGGATCTAAAATACCTTGGTTTCTATCTGTAGTTGGAACATTGTGATCTGGAACAGCAAGAATTGAATTCGTTCGCCAAATTGGTCTATTTGCATTTCTAAGACCTTCAAATGCCTGAGGGCTAGTAACCTCATGTATTAAATGGCGATCTATATAAATTAAAAAAGTATTATTGTCTTCACGAACAACATGCCTTTTAAATATTTTTTCGTATAAAGTTGACGCCATCTAAAAAATTAATCTCTAAAGTTACCAAAATGTAATGGGAAATTATTATGTTTTTCTTTAACAGTTGAAATACACTCCTGCAAAACGTCTCTTTTGGCTCCATTAACCCTAACCTCATCACCTTGAATAGTGCTTTGAACCTTAATTTTTGACTCTTTAATTGTTTTAATAATCTCTTTTGCGAGCTCAATCTCGATTCCACTTTTAATGATTAAGTTTTGCTTTGACTTGCTTCCAGAAACTGTTTCTATTTTTTCAGAGTCTATTCTCTTTGAGCTATCAGGCTCTTTTTTCTCCATAGCTGGGAAAAGAATATCTTTTATTTGGTTAATTTGAAATTCAGAGTCTCCATTTAGTGTAATTTTCATGTCCTTCTCAAACAACTCTACCTTTGCACTTGTTCCCTTAAAATCATAGCGATTGATTATCATTCTCATAGATACGTCAACTGCATTTTTAATGTTTTCCATATTTGCTTTAGATGTAATATCAAATGAAGGCATAATATAATTCCTTATAATTTATTTTGTTTACTTGCTATTCTTAGTCTTAAAGCATTAAGCTTAATAAATCCAGCGGCATCTTTATGATCATAAGCACCACCATCATCCTCGAATGTTGCAATCTTTGGATCAAAAAGAGAGTTGTCACTGTCTCTTCCTAGAATAGTTATGTTTCCTTTATAAAAACTTAGCTTCACCCATCCATTAACATTGAGTTGTGTATGATCAATTAATGTTTGCATTGCGACTCTTTCAGGACTCCACCAATATCCATTATAAATTAACGAAGCGTACCTTGGCATCATCTCATCTTTTAAATGAGCAACTTCTCTATCTAGGGTAAGTGACTCAATTGCCCTATGGGCTTTCAATAATATTGTTCCGCCTGGAGTTTCATAACACCCTCTAGCTTTCATACCCACATATCTATTTTCTACTAGATCTAACCTTCCAATACCGTGCTTTCCGCCTATACTATTTAAAAACTCTAAAATCTCATGTGGATTTTTAGTACTACCATTTAAACTTACTGGATCTCCATTTTTAAAACCTATTGTAATTTCTTCAGAATCATCCGGAGCATCTTTTGGGCTTACTGACCACCTCCACATAGATTCCTCGGGTGCATTTTTTGGGTCCTCAAGATGCCTACCTTCATAAGATATATGCAGTAAGTTTGCATCCATACTATATGGGCTTCCACCTGACTTATGTTTCATCTCCACTGGAATACTATTACTTTCTGCGAACTTTAAGAGCTTTTCTCTACTCAGAAGATCCCATTCCCTCCAGGGTGCAATAACTTTTATCCCTGGATTAATTGCATAAGCACCCAATTCAAATCTAACTTGATCATTACCCTTTCCTGTAGCCCCATGCGATATTGTATTACTTCCAGTCTCATGAGCAATCTCAACTAGCCTCTTTGCAATAAGAGGTCTTGCTATTGAAGTGCCTAACAAATATTCACCTTCATAAATAGCATTTGCTCTAAACATTGGAAATACATAGTCCCTTACAAATTCTTCTCTCAAGTCCTCAATAAATATTTCCTTTACGCCGGCAGATTTTGCTTTGGATCTTGCTGGCTCTATTTCTTCTTTCTGACCAAGATCAGCTGTAAAAGTAACAACCTCACAACTATATTCTTGTTGTAGCCATTTTAATATTACCGAAGTGTCTAAACCGCCGGAGTATGCAAGTACAATTTTATTAACGTCTTTAATCATCAATTTATTTCCCAGTAATAAGGTATTCTAATAATGCTTTTTGAACATGCAGCCTGTTTTCGGCTTCCTCCCAAACAATGCTCTGAGGACCATCAATAACTTCTGCTGCAACTTCTTCGCCTCTGTGTGCAGGTAAGCAATGCATGAAAAGAGCATCTTTATTAGCTAATTTCATCATATCTTTATCTACTTGCCAATCAGCAAAATCTTTAATCCTCTCTTTCTTTTCATCTTCAAAGCCCATGCTTGTCCATACATCAGTAGTAACAATATCTGCCCCTCTTGCAGCCTCCATGGGGTCCTCAAACTCTTCAAAATGATCACTACCATAAAGGCCAGCTCTTTCAACTTCTACCTCATATCCTTTTGGTGTCGAAACATGAACATTGAAATCTAATAGTTCTGCTGCTTGCAACCATGTGTTGCAAACATTATTTGAATCACCAATCCATGAAACAGTCTTACCCTTGATTGATCCTCTTTTCTCAATAAAAGTAAATATGTCAGCTAAAATCTGACATGGGTGATACTCATTTGTAAGTCCATTAATCACAGGTACTCTAGAATTCTTTGCAAATCTTTCAATAATATCCTGCTCAAAAGTTCTGATCATTACTGCATCGCTCATTCTTGATATAACCTGAGCGGCATCCTCTACAGGCTCCCCTCTTCCTAATTGAGAATCTCTGGTGTTTAAATATATAGCAGAGCCTCCTAGTTGATGCATTCCTGATTCAAATGACAGTCTTGTCCTCGTGCTAGCTTTTTCAAAAATCATAACCAATGTTCTATCAACTAATGGCCAGTATTTTTCATAAGCCTTATATTTTTCTTTAATCCATTTGGTTTTATCGAAAATAGATTCTATTTCCGATGCATCTAGATCGTTAAATTGAAGGAAGTGCTTTATAGTCATTTATCATTTTTCTCTAAAAAATTTAATATCAAGTCGCTTAACCTCTTAACTAACAGCATAACTTCTTCTTTTTTAATAACAAGCGGAGGGAGAAGTCTCACAACCTTATCTGCAGTTACATTAATTAATAACTTATTATCTAGGGCGATATTTATTAAATCAACACAAGGTACAGACAGCTCTACTCCTATCATTAGCCCCATATGTCTAATAGATTTTACGCTAGGATGTTGGCCAATTCTAAGTGACAATTCTTTATAAATTAAGTCACCTTGAATATTGGCATTACTAATTAAGCTTTCTTTTTTTATAATTTCTAATGTAGTTAATCCCGCAACACATGCAAGAGGATTACCCCCAAAAGTTGAACCATGCTTACCTGGAGCCATTAAACTAGAGGCCTTATCGTTTGTAACACATGCTCCAATCGGAACCCCAGAAGCTAAACCCTTGGCTAAAGTCATTACATCAGGTTTAATTTCAGAATGTTGATGAGCAAACCATTTACCTGTTCTTCCAATACCACACTGAACTTCATCCAACATAAGCAACCAATCGTTCTCATCACAAATATCTCTAAGCGAAGATAAGTAAGCGTTGAAATTATCAGGGATATTAATTCCTCCTTCACCTTGAATGGGTTCTATTAAAATAGCTGAAATCTTATTTTTTTGATCTGCTATTTTTTTTAGGGCAGCAATATCATCATAAGGAACTCTAATAAAACCTGGCATTAAAGGCTCGAATCCAGCTTGGTATTTTCTACCTCCCGAAGCAGATAAAGTCGCCATAGTTCTTCCATGAAAACCTCCCTCCATAACAATAATATTCGGATTATCAATACCTAGTTTATGGCCATGGAGTCTTGCTAATTTAATTGCTGCCTCATTCGCCTCACACCCAGAATTACAAAAGAATACTGAAGATAATTTTGAAATGGCTACCAATGCATCTGCAAGCATTGATTGCTCCTCAATGTGATAGTAATTAGAAATATGTATTAATTTTGAGGCTTGTTTAGATATGGCTTTAACTAAGGCATGATGATTGTGGCCCAAAGTGTTAACTGCTACCCCAGATAGACCATCCAAATATTTATTACCATGCTTATCAAACAGCCAAACACCCTCTCCCTTTTCGAAGGAAACGGGTAATCTTTTGTAAGTATCTAATAGTCTGCTTTTGATTAAACTCATAATATAAATAAAAACGGCGGCCTAAAGCCGCCGCTTTATACTTTAGTTGTATTTATAATCCAAGTAATGCTCGGTGTGACAAACCATTAGTCATTAATAAAAGCATTGGTATTGATAACAATGTGTTAGTTCTAGATGCCAATAAAGCTACTCTTCTTGCGGTAGTTTTTTCTTCATCTGTTGCTTTTTTCATACCCAATATTTTTTGTTGATTAGGCCAAATTAAACCCCAAACATTAAATAACATAATTGTGCCCATCCATGAACCAAGCCCTATTGCTTCATATCCATTTTGCAAAAGAAATGCATCGCTGAAGCTTGAACCAAGCAACGCCGCACCTGCAATCCATGTAACTAAAGCCGCCCATCTGAACCATAGAAGTGCTAATGGTGCCACATGTTTGGTTATTCCAGCCCCAGTTCCATCGGCAGCAGCAGCTTTTAGCGCTGGTACCTGAACAAAATTAAAGTAGTACAGCAAACCAATCCATGCAACACCTGCGATCACGTGGGCGAATCTCATAAAGCCAAGATAAATTGCGCCTGCATCACCAAGAAAGCCCTCAAAAATGCCAACTGTCATCATGTCATTCCAATCTAAAATTACCAGCGACGCTACCGAAACTACAATGCCTGCAATTATCGTACCCTGTATCGAGTCTAGTGGATTTTTCATACGGTTAACTCCTATAAAAAAAATAAATCTACAAAATGAGATTATACTTAATCTTCTTCATTAATACACATTAATTCACTAATACTTAATTATGTTCCGAATTCACAAAGGCGTCCAATGGATGCTAATTTCTACTGTATTTTTTTCAATCATGGGTGCATGCGTAAAATTTGGTGGTGATTACTTTAGTCCCTATGAATTAGTCTTCTATCGAGCTTTAATAAGCCTAGTTATTATTACTACAATAATGAAAATAACCAACGTAAATATTGGAAGTAAATACCCTCAATTACATATTGCCCGCTCTGTAGTTGGGTCTATATCACTATTATTATTTTTCTATGCTATCTGCTATTTGCCACTGAGTACTGCTATGACATTAAATTACACCTCCCCTTTGTTTGTTGGTTTACTCATGCCTTTTATACTCAAACGTAAAGTAAAAAACTGGTTATTTCTTGCAATTTTGGTGGGCTTTATTGGGGTTTTCTTTACCCTTAAACCTACAATAGACGATCAAAGTTATTTGGCTGGATTTATTGGATTAATCTCAGGATTTGGTGCTGCAATGGCGTATTTATTTGTAACACAGTTGGCGCAACTTAAAGAGCCAGATATCCGAACAGTATTTTACTTCACTTTAATCTCGACTATTGGCGCAGGATTAATATCATTGGTAGATGGATTTCATAAGCCACGAATAGAAGATTTTTTCTTTCTTTTTTTACTGGGTGTATCAGCAACTATAGCCCAATTAGCAATCACAAGAGCCTACCGAGTTGGTAACACTTTAGGCAATGCGGGTCTATCTTACTTAGCAATAATATTTTCAACGATTATTGGAGTATTTTATTTTAAAGAAACTATCGATTGGAATGGTTTTATTGGTATCGCCTTAATTGTTCTTAGCGGACTACTTGCATCAAGAAGGTAATTAAGGCTCCATTAGTCCACATCGTATCGCTATTAAAGCAATTTCAGCTGAATTATTCGCATTAAGCTTTTGTTTAATATTATAAAGATGAGTGCCAACTGTTCTTGGGCTTAAACACATTGTATCTGCTATTTCGTTTGTGCTTTTTCCTTTCGCTAGCGCTATAAATACTTCAAATTCTCTGTCCGACAAAATCTCTACAGGATTATTCTCACCCGAAAGATTTGTTATTGCCATTTGTTGGGCTATTGAAGCTTCTAAGTATTTTTTGCCGCTATGGACTGTACGGATTGCTTTAATTAATTCTTCCGCAGCACTTCTTTTTGTTAAATAACCAAGTGCGCCTGCTTTTAATACCCTCTTAGGATGGACAGAATCTTCATGTGCTGATAAGACAAGAATTCTTGCACTTTTATCGTTAGCCAAAATTCTATCAATTGCTTCGATCCCACCAATGCCTGGCATTGTAATATCCATAATTACCAAATTAGGCTGTAATTCTTTGTATGACCTTATGCCTAATTCACCTGACTCAGCCTCCCCAATGACTTCCATATCTAGTTCAGCATTAATAAGCATCTTGAATCCCATGCGAACTACAGCATGATCGTCTACTAATAGTACTTTAATTTTACTCATATATTATTTTGCCTTTGGTCTTGGTAAGTTAATGGGAATATAAAATTTAAGTATAGTTCCTTTATTTTTCTCTGTAATGAGTTCAAACTTTCCCCTTAAAGAATTAACTCTTTCCTGAATACCAACCAACCCAAATTGTTTAGTTTTACTTAAAATACTTTTATTAAATCCAACTCCATTATCTGCAAACTCAAGGTATAGATTTTTATTTTTTATCTCAATTAAAATATTTACTCTTGAGGCATCTGCATGTTTTACGCAATTATTCATTGCCTCCTGAATTATACGATAGACATTAATATTTATAGCCTCGCCTAGGTTATCCAAATCTGCATCTACCCTCAATCCAATATCAAGAGTTTTATGTTGTTTTTTCCAAGTAGCTACAAGATCTTTTAACGTGTCCTTTAAGCCTAAATTATCAAGCGAACCAGGCCTTAGCTTTCTAATTATATTGTGCATTCCATCATAAATTTGATTTGCTGCAGCTGTAACTGAAAGAGAACTCTCCTGTATGTCATTGTCCTTACCTTTCGATCGATTAGTTATACTTTGAGCAAAAATCTTGATAGCCGAAACATACTGCCCTAACTCATCGTGTAACTCTCGAGCAAGACTCCTTCTTTCATCCTCAATATGATCTTGGATAATAGTGGTTAATTGCCTATTTTTTTCTAGTTGCAGTTGAGATTTTTTAGCAATTAACTTTTCAGAAATATCTCTTATGCTAACAATGTCTCCAATAATTTTTTTATTTTTAGGGTCAATAAGTGCAGATGCTGATATTGAAACATCAATTAACATTCCATTTTTTGCCAACCTCTGAGTTTCAAAATTTTTAATGATTTTGTTTTTACTAATTGCATTGAAATTTTCTGTGAGTTCTTTAGATCTATTTTTAGGGATAATTAACATTGCAGATTTACCCAGAATCTCAGTTTTTTTGTATCCAAACATTTTTTCAGCGGAGCTATTCCAGAAGGAAACATTTAGATTGCTATCATGAATAATTACAGCATCTGCTGTCTGCTCAGCAATTAAAGCTAATCTATTATTTTCTTTAATAAAGCTCTCAAGAGATAATCCCATTTTATTAAAGTTGTCTGCAATCAGCTTAAATTCAGGCACAGAAAACTTTGGCAGTCGCACTGAAAAGTTACCTTTACCCATTTTTTCAATTGCATTAAGCATCGGTGTTATGGGTCTCAGCCACTTCCCCAACATCAAATATAAAATAATATTAAGAGCAATAAAGAAGAGGAGCACAGTAAAGAGTAAGTGGCTTGTTTCGGCCCAGGCCTCTTTTATTGCACCCGTAGGGTTAGTTTGTACCACTAACCTTCCGTAGTTGATCAATCGAGATTTCGTCTCCATAGGTGGGGCTAGCAATTTTACAAACCATTTTGGTGGGTTTTCGTCCATCCTGTAAGTGCTATCAGGTGTGCGGTAAATTAAACGATTTTGAAGGTTATACAAAGAGATAGTATTGCTCCGAACATGCCCTAGCTCCATTAAAAATAAACCCAATACTTTGTCGGTATTACCCCAATCAGGATTTTGAATAGAGCTTGTAATTACTGTATCCAGTAACTGCATAGACACACGATTTGCTGATTCAACCCCCTCTCTAATTTGCTGTTTTGTTGTGGACATTGTCACAACAAATAATGCAAGCATAAAGATGAGCATAATGATTGTTAGCAGGAAGTTTAATCTTAATCGTAATGTCATAATTTGATATTATCTTGATACGCTCATTTTAAATTCATTTAAAGACTTGTATCATAAGAGTCTAAAGAATGACATGCGTGTAATCATTAAATTTTCAATTTTTTTAAGGTGCCTTATATATAATATATAAAATACTTAAAAAAATAAAATACTTAAAAAAAATATGTTGGGATAAAAAATGACAATAGAATCAATGCATAACGAAGATCGAGTTTTTCCTCCTAGCGAGAAAATTCAAAAAAAATCAACTATTTCCGGAATGAGGAGTTACAAAAAATTATGTAACAAAGCGGCAGATGATTACGAGGGTTTCTGGTCTGATCTAGCAAAAGAGCTATTGATATGGGATAAACCATTCACCAAAGTATTAAATGAGGAAAATGCTCCTTTCTATAGATGGTTTGAGGATGGTCAGCTTAACGCATCATATAACTGTCTCGATCGCCACCTAAAAACCAAATCCGATAAGGTTGCTATTATATTCGAGGGAGATGATGGAGAGGTCACAAGAATAACTTATAGGGGTTTATATGAAAAAGTTTGTCAGTTTGCTAATGGTCTAAAATCACTTGGCCTGAAGTCTGGCGATACTGTTGTAATTTATCTACCAATGACAATAGAGGCGGTTGTTGCAATGCAAGCATGTGCAAGGATTGGTCTAATACATTCGGTAATATTTGGAGGATTTTCTGCAAAAAGCATTCAAGAACGAGTTGCGGATATAAGGGCGAAGTTAATAATTACATCGGATGTTCAATTTCGTGGAGGTAAATGTATACCTCTAAAGCCTGCAATTGATGATGCTATTGCGATGGGTGAATGTGAGTCAGTTAAGAGCGTAATTGTCTGGAACAGAACTAAAATAGAACAAAGAAAAAGAAGGTATGAAGTTGATTGGCAGGATCTAATTAAAGGAAAAAATTTGCATTGTGATCCCGTTTCAGTAGATTCGGAACACCCATTATTTATTCTTTATACATCGGGGTCTACAGGCAAGCCAAAAGGTGTACAGCATTCTACTGCTGGCTATTTACTTCATGCAATGAATACTTGTAGGTGGACATTTGACCTTCAAGACAATGATATCTATTGGTGTACAGCAGACGTAGGTTGGATAACAGGCCATACTTATGTTGCTTATGGTCCTACTGCTATGGGTGCAACACAAGTGATTTTTGAAGGTATTCCAACTTTTCCAGATGCGAGTCGTTTCTGGAAAATTATCGAGCATCATAAAGTAAGTATTTTTTATACAGCTCCTACTGCAATTAGGGCATTAATTAAAGCTTCGGAAGTAAATCCAAATACTCATCCAAAAAAATCTGATCTAAGCTCATTGAGAATTTTAGGGACTGTGGGTGAACCAATAAATCCAGAGGCATGGATGTGGTATTACCAAGAAGTTGGTAATAATGAATGTGCAATCGTAGACACTTTTTGGCAAACCGAAACAGGGGGGCATGTCATAACACCAATGCCAGGAGCAACACCCCTAGTCCCCGGATCATGCACACTCCCTTTTCCAGGTATAGAAATTGATGTTGTCGATGAGGTCGGAAAAAATCTAGATTGGGGTAATGGTGGTCTATTAGTAATTAAAAAGCCATGGCCCTCTATGATTAGAAATATTTGGGGTGATCCAGAACGATTCAAAAAAAACTATTTTCCAGAGAAATTAGGTGGAAAATTATATTTAGCCGGAGATGCTGCTATAAGAGATAAAAAGACCGGTTACTTCACAATTATGGGAAGAATTGATGACGTCATAAATGTTTCAGGCCACAGACTAGGTACCATGGAAATTGAATCTGCACTAGTTGCAAACCCATTAGTAACTGAAGCTGCAGTTGTTGGAAGACCTCATGATATAAAAGGCGAATCAATAATTGCTTTTATTGTTCTCAAGGGGAATAGGCCAAACAAGGAGGGTGCAAAAGAAATCAGCAGCAAACTTAGAGAGTGGGTAGCAAAAGAAATAGGCCCCATAGCAAAGCCAGAAGAAATTCGCTTTGGGGATAATCTACCCAAAACTAGATCAGGGAAAATTATGCGAAGACTCCTAAAATCAGTTGCTAAAGGAGAGAAGATTACCTCAGACATTACAACACTTGAAAATCCAACCATATTAGACCAGCTAGGAGAAACACTATAGAATAAGTGCTTGCATAATTTAAAATTTCTCAATGAATCAATCACTTAAATTTTTATTAAAAAAGATACTGATTCCACTTGGTTTTGGATTTTTAACTCTTGTCTCCATAGGCTTTTTATCCTTTCATTTTTTAATTAATGACAACCTAGATAATATTAAAATACAAATATTCAAACAAGTACAAAAAAAAATTGGATATGAGTTTACAGTTGACACTTTGGAGGCAAATTGGAAAATTACAAGTCCAAGCCTGACTTTATATAATGTTTCAATTTTCAGTCACGATAAATCACAAACTTTAAATATAAAAAAAATACAAGCAGATATTTCCTGGCTGAGCTTAATAAAACTGTCACCAGTCTTTGATGAAATAGCAATATATCAACCAGTACTAGATATAGAAAAAGGGGAAAATGGAGACCTCTCTGTTAATGGTATAACAGTTAATAGTAAAAAAAACAGTGGGCTTTCTAATTGGCTGCTAAATCAAGATGATATTGTAGTATACGATGCAAAGATATCCTGGATTGATATGACAAAATCAAGTGAGATACTCAGACTAAACGAGCTTGAAGTACATTATGGGTCTTCAAAAATTTTCTCATATATTGACCGAAGAACTTTCGATGTTTCAACCAAAACTTCTCATGGAACACCACACAAAATAAGATTAAATGGATATATTGATATTCCAACTATTGCTGATATAAAAAACTCTAATGGTCAAATCAATATAAATTTTGAAGAGCTAGATCTTGGAATAATAAAACTATGGACTCAATACTTACCTGAAATTAAATCAGGTAATGGTGATGCCGTAATTAGGCTTGATATTAATAATGGAATAATTGAGGGAATTAATAGCAAATTAAATATTACTGCCCTGACGTGGTTAACCAAAGAAAATAAAACAGTCATTATTGAAAAGTTCTCAGGATTAGTCGGATGGAAAAATAATAAAGAATATTCATCACTGAAGCTAACCGAACTTAATACAAGCATCAAGAATGGACCAAAATTTAAGAATGCAAAAATTGAACTAGAGGTCGATAATAAAAATAAATTAAGGCTAATCTTTCTAGATATAAATAGACTAAATCTGGGTGCAGCCAATAATTTTATTCAAAAACTACCAAGCACTTTTACTGGCTTTTATGAAAAATATTCAAGCATCTCACCATCTGGTGTACTTACTGGCCTCAAGCTTCGTTGGGGGGAAGGTGAAAATTTTAGTGTAGATGCTAATGTTTTGGGTGCAAGTTTTATGCCTTTTGAAAGCCTTCCTGGCATTAAGAATGTTACTGGTAAAATTAAAATTAATAATCAAAAAGGATATGTAAAAACTGTCTCTAAAAATATTGCTATTACGGATGATAATATTTTTAGAAACTCACTAAAATTTCATCAATTCTCAGGAATTATTTCTTGGGATAATAATGTATATAATTTTAAGGAAGTAAATATTAAAAATAATGACTTTCAAGCAGAAATTAATGGTGATTATTTTCACGGCGATCAAGATATAAGAGGCGCTGATATGGATATAAATGTTTCAAATATTTTAATAGCAGAATTAAAAAAATATTACCCGAAACAATTTGGGGAAAAAACACTTCATTGGCTTGATACCTCACTCCTTAAAGGTGTCGTAAAAAATACCGTTATTAAACTTAATGGTAAATTAGCGGACTTCCCGTTTGTCGATGAAAATAACATTCCTGATCAAGACAAAGGAACCTTTACAGTAGACTCGAGTGTGCAAGATAGTCACATTGAGTATGGAGTAGGATGGCCTGAGCTTAATGCATTTAATTTTAATATTGAAGCTAATAATAATTATATAAAACTGACTGGACTAAAAGGAAACTTACAAGAAAATTATATAAAGAATATTCAAGTGGCAATCGAAGCCTTTAATATTGAAACACCAATAATCAAAGTTAACACCATATTAGATAGTCCAGCTAACAAAATAATTAATGCAATAAACAATAGCCCATTAAAAGACTCGATGAAGGGTATTACAAAAACTATGGTTGGAGATGGGCCCGGAGAAATGAATGTATCTTTAGAGATTCCTATGGATGATGAAGATAATATTAAATTTGCTGGGACCTACACTTTTCAGGGAAGCAATATTCAAAATGAAGAGATTGGAATTCCACCGCTAAAAAATATTTATGGGATATTGGAATTTGATAACGATAATGTGAGTATCAAAAAATCAAATGCAGCTCTTTATGGTTCTCCGATAGAGATTAAATTAACAACAAAATCAGATCTAAATCAATTTAATATTAACGGAATATTTAATAGTGAATTTATTGGTAAGATACTTGGGTCCCAATTTTTAAATAAAATTGATGGTCAGGCTTCATGGAGCGCAGAAATTAATTTATCTAATGATAAAACAGATATTCAGGTGAGGTCTGATATGTCAGGTTTGTCAATAAATTCACTTGGGACGATTAATAAAACTGCAGACGAATTAGTAAGTTTCTATTTTTCAAAGAAATCTACATCAAAAAATTCTGAAAAAATAAATTTTCTATATGGTAAATTAATAACAGCAGAAATCAATAAAGAAAGGGATAGTGATGGAAAATTTATTAATAAAGCAGGATTAATTTCAATTAATTCACCAAATAATATAATGCCTAAATCTGGGGTGCGCCTAATAGCAAATCTTGACTATATTAATGCAGATGATTACCTTGAATTTATAGGTGACGGGAGTGAGACTTTTTTAACAGAAGCAAGTCTTTTAATTAAAGAGTTAAATATTCTGAATTATAAAGTTCATAATGCATCTATAAAATATATTCCTACGGTAGAATCTATAAAATATATGTCCCAGAAAGCAAATGCAGTTATTAAAATAGACTCTAATGAGGTGTCAGGTAATCTAAGCTGGAATAGCAATAAAAATCTTCTCGTAGCCGAGTTAGAAAAGGTACACCTTATTTCTGAAAGTGAAAAAAATAACGAAAATTTGAAAACTATAATCAATCCCCCAAAGCTTGATCTTAAAATTAATTCCCTAAAGATAGATAACGAAGATTACGACTATGTAGAATTTAGGGGTGGTAAAGTCGATTCTGCATGGAATATTGATCATTTTTTAATTAACAAGGGTGGTGCCCCAATATCGGGTGATGGATATTGGTCGAGTGAGCTTGAGAATCCTCGAACAAGTATTAATTTCAATTGGAATATGCCAAGTGTTGAACATGCTCTGGAGAAGCTTGGTTAACCGGGCCTAATAAAGAATGGAAAAAATGGAAGTATTACAGGCATATTAAATTGGGATGGTAATCCGTTTAATTTTGATATAAAAAAACTTTCTGGAAATTTTTTATTGCGTATCACAGACGGAACAATACTCGAGTCTGAGCCTGGTGTTGCAAGATTGTTTGGCTTACTAACTTTACAAAATTTACCCAGACGTCTCAGTTTAGATTTTAGTGATATTTTTAGAAAAGGATTTATATTTGATTCGATTAGTGCAAATGTTAAAGCGGATAATGGTATTTTATATTCAGATAACTTCAAAATGAGCGGTCCTGCAGCAGAGGTTCTAATGGAGGGACAAATAGGCATTGCAAATCAAACACAAAATTTACATGTCATCGTTAAACCGCGTGTTAGTGACAGCTTGTCTTTAGCGGCACTTGTCGGTGGCCCATTGGTAGGTGCTGCTGCTTTTTTTGCACAAAAATTACTCAAGGATCCATTGAATAAAATATTAACATCAGAATACCGATTAATAGGAACATGGGATGAGCCAGAAGAGGTTCCAATTAAAAAGCCAAATAAAAATTTATATCCAAATGATAACTTAAGCATATTTGGAAATATCATTGACAAGACTATAGTCACACCGGCAAGTGATATCTTAGATTTTCTGAATCCATTATGACAAACCTAGACCTATCAAATCAATTTATTCTTAACCCAGGTGACATAAGTTTTTCTGACCTCGATAGAATAATGCAAAAAATTACTAAGCATAATGTTGATTACGCTGATTTTTACTTTCAATATTCTAAGAATGAATTTTGGTCAATTGAGGATGGTGCTGTAAAAAATGGGAGTTACTCTATTGATCAAGGTGTTGGAATTAGATCTGTTAGTGGAGAAAAGAGTGCTTTTACTTATTCTGACGATATCAACATTAAAGCCCTTGATGAAGCCTGTAAAGTCGTAAATAGTATTAAAAATCAAGGGCAATCAAAGAGCGTTCCATTGAGGTCACCAAAAAAAAGGAAATTGTTGTATTCAGTAAGCAACCCCCTAGAAAGTCTAGATAATTTATCAAAAATTAAGTTACTAGAAAAAATAGAACGGGAAGCAAAATCACTTGATCAAAGAGTAAAAAAAGTCTCAGCGTCATTAGCCGCTCAATACGAAATTATCCTTATTAAGAATTTTCATGGGCAACTAATTGAAGATGTAAGGCCACTTGTGAGACTTTCTATTAGTGTAATAGTTGAATCAGATGGCAAAAGAGAGCAAGGATCGGCAGGTGGTGGAGGTAGGTATAACCTTGACTACTTTACCAATGAGGTACTCAATAAATATGCATCTGAGGCAGTAAATCAGGCAGTAATAAATTTAGATGCAATAGCTGCTCCTGCTGGATCAATGAACGTTGTTTTAGGCTCTGGTTGGCCAGGAATATTACTTCATGAAGCTATTGGGCATGGTCTAGAAGGAGACTTTAATAGAAAAGGTACCTCTGCATTTTCAAATAAAATTGGCACCCAGGTTGCCGCTAAGGGAATTACGGTTGTAGATGACGGAACGATCGAAAATAGACGGGGCTCCCTAAATGTAGATGATGAAGGTAATTCAACCCAGAACACAACATTAATTGAAGATGGGATGCTTGTGGGATACATCCAAGACTCATTAAATGCGCATCTAATGAATATGGAAGTCACTGGTAATGGTCGTAGGGAGTCTTATGCTCATCTTCCAATGCCCAGAATGACAAATACTTACATGTTAAACGGCAAGTATCACCCTGAAGAAATTATAAAGTCGGTTGAGAATGGATTATATGCAAACAATTTTAGTGGAGGTCAGGTAGATATCACAAATGGAAAATTTGTATTTGCAGCATCCGAGGCATGGGTAATAAAAAATGGAAAATTAACCCACCCTGTTAAAGGAGCAACGATAATCGGCAATGGGCCTGATGTTTTAAATAAAGTTAGCATGGTTGGTAATGATATGCAGCTAGATTCAGGGGTCGGCACTTGTGGGAAAGAAGGGCAAAGTGTTCCAGTAGGAGTTGGCCAGCCAACATTAAAAATTGATGGAATTATCGTTGGTGGGACAGGTTAAATAAAAGGTTTAAGAAAGAAACTAAAGATATTAAACATAAAACAGGCAACCCTCCTTATTTAACTCTATTTTTATACTCTAAAGATCGCGTATCAATCTCAATCTTATCCCCAGTATCGCAAAATAAAGGCACCATTAACTCAAGTCCTGCACTTGTCTTAGCAGGCTTCATAACCTTACCAGAAGTCGTGTCACCTTTTACAGCTGGCTCAGTGTAAGTAATTTCGCGAGTCACAAAATTAGGCAATTCGACAGAAATGGGCTTTCCTTCATAAAAAATAACGTCACACCCCATCCCGTCCTCTAAAAAATTGAGTACATCTTCCATATTTTCAGCATCTACTTCATATTGATTATAATCGGAGTCAACAAATACATAAGATGGCTCAGCATAATAAGAATAGGTAACTTCTTTCTTCTCAAGGATAACTTGATCAAATTTATCGCTAGCATTAACAACTGTTTCTGTAGAAGATTCCGTTAAAAGATTTTTTAATTTCATTTTAACGACAGCAGAACTCCGGCCAGACTTATTAAATTCAGCTTTTAAAACAACCATTGGGTCGCTTCCAACCATAATTACATTACCTACCCTAACTTCTTGTGCTGTTTTCATAGTAAAGCCTTGCAAGTGTATTATTTAAATCCTAAAATTATACTTGAAATCAATATTTCAACAATGTTCAATAAGGTTATTTATCACCTTCTTTTGAGCAATTATAACTAATGATTGATCAAAATAATATTTCTCAAGCTCCTCAATATTCTCAATAAAATCATTAAGAGACGCTGGAGACAATTGTCCAAATGCCCACTCATTGAAGGCTGCTGAAATAATTTTAAATAATGGTTTTCTTAGGCTTGAAAAATATAAATCAATAAAAGCATTTAATTTATCAATGTGAGCATCTTTTTTCTGAACATAAGGCTGCCAAATAAAGGGTTTTCCACAATATATTGCCCTAACCAAGCTATCCTCACCTCTTACAAAGTTAATGTCACAATTAACTAGTAAAGTATCAAAATCCTCAAAAGATAAAAATGGGTATCTTATTAAGTGACTAAATTTATCTTCTGAGACCTTCTTATTGCTCGGCATTATCTCAGGAATATAAAGATTTACATGTATCTTTAAATCATCAATAACATTTAAAAAATTATCTATGTCTGTATGTGAGTAGGCAAAGATTGAAAAACTATAAGTCTGTATTGAGTTAACTTTTTTATGGAAAAAATTGAGCCTTTTTTTGACTAATTGATTAGCTTCTTGCTCAATCAATAATCCCCCTGTTTTTTTTGTGAATCCTGGGAAAAAAAATATTTTTTTAAGATGTTTGTGCTTAGTTACCGAGGGTTTTAAATGAAAACTCTCTACCCATTTTTCTGCAGATAAATACTCATAAATTATATACGTCGTTGAATTAGAAATTTTTCTTAAATAACTATTGGGTATTGAAATATTAAAAACATTAATGATATGAGTGGGATGATTCATCATATCGAAATCTTGATCAATATCTCTAATCTCCAATCTTCCAATATGAAATTTCTTATTATTAATACTTAGATTTGGAATAACTGCTTTAAGAGTATTATTAAATTCTGTGAATAAGGTTATTTGGCAATTAATTTGGGTAGAAAGTTGCTGGCTTAAGCGAAGAGAAATTGCTACATCACCAAAATTATCAATTTTTCTTGAAAAAATATGCCAAATCATAATTCGTAATAAACCTCAAGGACTGAATAAGACTTTTCACCATTGGCGGTCTCAACATTAGCAATATCACCTACAGACATACCCATTAGTGATTTAGCCAATGGGGAAATCCAACTAATATTTTCAGGGGCATGGTTAATTTCTTGTGCGCCCACAATCCTAATGAGTAATAATTTAGTTTTAATAGTAGTTTTAACCCTAACAAAGGCCCCAAAGAAAATTTTATTTTCGGGGTCATCCTTATCTCTACGTACAATCTGGGCATCCTCTATATTTATAATTAAATATCTAATTTGAGAATCAATCTGACGTAGCTTTCTTTTGCCATAAATATAATCACCATTCTCGCTTCGGTCTCCATTACCTGCTGCCCAACTTACGACCTTAACAACTTCTGGTCGCTCAACCCGTATCAATTGATTTAGTTCGTCTTGTAATTTTTTAAAACCTTTGGGTGTTATGTAATTTTTAATAAATATTCTCTCATATTTAATTAGAACTAATTTCTACTTGTCGAGTTACAATTATCCACGATGTTTACAAATTCTTATAATGCAATTTTATGCCAAACTGAAAATCAAGTTAATGATATTCAGTTGATGTTTAAAAATAAGAATCATAAAAAAAATACCCCTATTCCAGAAATTAAAGTAATTGATCGTTGGCTATTTAATCAATTTGAAGAATTCATCATGATTAAATTTTCAGATAAAAATTACAAGTTACTTAATGGGATAGATGAAAAGTTTATATGGGAAGAAATTATAAAAGCTGAAAATGAGGTGGTAAAGGGAAAATTTACACAGCATGACATTGAAAACCTATGTCAAATGGCGAGAACAGCAAATATCCAAATTGAAGAATATTGCGTACATAAAGATGATTTAAGAGCGAATACTGCGACAAACGGAATTATTATGAAGTGGAGGAAGCAATTTAAAGAAAGATGTGAGCAACTCAAAATAAATCCCTTGTATGAATTCATTCCTTTTTTTATTGAACAACAAAAAGACAAAAATATTATTAATGGGCAATCGCTATACATAATAGGTGCTGATAGCAACCTAATTATCTATGACAAATTAATTGATGTACTAAGCAAAACAAATAATGTAACAAAGCACGAGCAGAATAATAAAGGTAACAATAAAATAAAAGTATTCGCATGTGATAACTATCAATCAGAATTAAATGCTGTTACAGAATGGATTAAAACTAAACAAGAACAAAACCTTAACCATCTGTTAATAATTAGCCCCGCGTTAGAAAGATTTCAAATAAAGCTTCAAAATCATATCGATCGAGAAATTCAGCCTAAAATATTTACAAATATTGAATATGAAAATATCTATAACTCGAGTCTCAGAAGGCCTTTATCAAAAGAGCCAATAATTAGCGCTACATTTAATCTAATAAAGCTTAATAGTAAAGGAGAGGTATCAACAGAAATTATTTGTGATTTACTTAAATTTAATAATTGGATTGATGATAAAGGGCAACAAGATAGAGAGAAATTAGCCCATTATATTTCTAGTAAAAATATACAAAAAATAAGCATAACCAAGTTAATGGGAATAATTCGTAATGACACTAAATTAAAATATTTCGATCTAAATAAACTTGAAATTATTCTTAACGAAATTATAAAAAATCAGGAATTATGGGTTAATTCAAATTATATTAATGAATGGGTAACTCTCACCAGATCATTCTTAGATAACATTAAATTAGGAGAAATTAATACATTATTATCATTTGAAATAAATAATATAGATACTTTTTATAAACTAATACATCAATTATATTTAAATAAAATATTTACAAAAAAAATTACATTCTCAGATTATTTACAAAAATTAAGCTTTTACTTAGATGGTTATGTTCCACAGCTATTTAACGATAGTGCGACAATTGATATATACGGATTTGATGAATATCCAATAAAAAAATATGATGCAATTTGG